>Ga0209536_100000663_pt1 | contig 56209 bp, 40 predicted proteins | sample DeeMarSeWOR28_12_FD_187461 | JGI IMG/M metagenome (GOLD analysis project Ga0209536, IMG submission 187461) | Marine sediment microbial communities from White Oak River estuary, North Carolina - WOR-2-8_12 (SPAdes) (version 2) | ecosystem: Environmental > Aquatic > Marine > Intertidal zone >... | reverse complement strand
CGAGACCCAGCATCAGGTCCTCCCGCACGGCGAGGGAAATCCCCACAGCGCCTCTCCACGGGAGGAGGAGCTCGTCCGTCCCGCTCACCGTGCTCACGACAGGAGTGCCGGTGGTGTCCTCCTGGATGGATCCCTCGAATGTCCGCGATATGCTGGAAGGCGGTTTCACCATGAGCGAGAGTGAGAGATGGGGCCCCCGGTACATCGCGCTGACGGAGAACTCCGCCCCGGAGTAGTCCGAGCTCCCGAGACGCGTCGACCGGGCGTAGACCGAGTCGAGCAACTGGTAGTAGACGCCGCTGTTGTTCCCGAATCGGATATGACCGCGGGAGAGGAGTGTCTCCAGCTCATCCGAATGACCGTCCAGCAGGAGCCCGCTGAGCCCAAGTGAGAGTTCCTGGAATATCCCGATCGAGAGGGCACCTCCGTACCCCTGGATCGAACCCTCTCGCTGCTGGATGTACTGTGACCAGTCGACGGTCTCCTCCTGCCCGATGGCCGGCAGAGGGATCCCGACGGGCCTCTGCGTGCCGATCGACGGCGAGAGGACGTTGTTGTTCTGGAAGTAGTAGTCCAGGTTGGCGTACCGGATTGCTCCCACCCCGGCAACAAGTTTCAGCCCGAAGACCTCGAGGGGAAGGGCAACGAAACCCTGGATCGAGAGGCTTCCGGGTTGTTTGCGGGACCAATCGGGCTGGATATCGTCGTATGGCCGCGCGATAGAATCTTCCGGTCCAAACCCACCCTCCGGCACCTCACTCAGATCAGGATCGTCGATCAGATCGATCAGCCCCTCCATCATGAGGCTGAACGTAGGGAATCTCCGGTTCGGGTACCACTGCTGGCTCTGGTCCAGCTTCCGCTCCAGGTTGATGCCGCCGAGTGAGATCTGAAGTCCTTCCAGGCTCTGGAGCGAGGCGGGGTTGGCGAACATGAGAGAGGCCTCACCCGGCAATCCGACCGAAATCCCGCCGGAGGCGCGGGAGGCCGCCGAAGGTACAAGTGTGTGGTTGACACCCTGCATCCTCAAGGGGCTACCGTATCCCTGCGCCGAGGCATGAGGCGCGAGTCCCGGGAGGCAGAGGAGAGATGCGGTCACGCACAGCCGAAGAAGATCTCGCCCGATCATAGTCCTGCCCCCAGGGTTATGCGGTGAGCCTGCCCCAGATAGACGCCCAGGGATCCATAGCTGTAATCAAAGGAGAGTCCCATACCTCCGATCTCCTGGTGCAGTCCCGCTCCAACGGTAAATCCTTCCACGTCGTAATTGAACTTGTACCCCGCTCTCAGGGCAAATGTCTCGGCGAACTCGTACTCCAGCCCGGCGTGCATCTGCTGTGTGTAGTCGTTGGGCTGAAACAGGTCAAAGGCCGCACCCAAGCGCTGAGAGCCGATCTCGCCGAAGAGGCTGTTGGTGCCGAAGAGGTCCGCTCCGATCCCCAGCCGGAAGAGCATTGGCGCGGGACTGGACTTCTTGGCGTACTTCAACGACGCGCCGAAGTTCTGGACGGAGGCGGCGATCGTTACGGAGCGAAAACCGGTCCGGTAGAGGAGCCCGAAGTCGAAGAGGACGCCGTTCGCATAGGTCGTGACATCTTCCATGAGGCCCTGGGTGGTGACCACGGTGACACTCCCCTGGTCAAAGAGCGATTCGTGGGCAAACTTCACCGTCACGCCGGCAGCAAACCTCTCGGTCAGGTTCCTTGCATAGCTCAGCCCGACGAGGTACGAGAAGGGACGGAACTCACGCCCCGTCAGCCGGGCTGGATTGGCCAGCGCCTCCTCGAAGACCCCGTAGTCCACATACTGCACCTGGACCCCGATGGCACCCCACTCCGCCAGCGGAGTGGCGAAGGAGAGTGCCCCCTGCCGGCTGTCGAATATCCAGTCGATGTAGGTGAGTGAGAACTCCATCCGCCGGGCGATTGCCACGCCCGCGGGGTTCCAGTAGACCGCTTCCGCCCCGGTCGCGAGTGTGCTGTAGGCTTCTCCCATCGCCGTCCCCCGCGCCGTCGGCATAACTTTGAGAAACTGCATGGAGGTCGTCCCGACCTTCTGGGCCTGCGCCGGCCAGACTCCCGAGGCAATCAGCGCGGCGATGAGGAGGTACCGAAAACGGTTTTTGCCAGTCATGGTCTCTGCGCTGCACTTCTCTAGTGTATCACAACAAACTTCCCTTTGGTCCGGTTGCCCTGGTCATCGTCGACGGTGAAGAAGTAGACTCCCGAGGCAAGTATCTGATTGTTCCGCGTTACCTGGTACCAGGCAACAGAGTAGACATCCTGGTCGTGCTCGATCGTATTGACGAGCTGGCCGCTGTAGGAGAAGATCCTGATCGTGGCCCTCTTCGGCAGTCCGAAGAATCCCAGCCGGTCGTTGATGTCCCCCCCGGGGGAGGCGCCGGTGAATCCCGAAGTAACGATGAGGGGATTGGGAACGACATAGACATGCTCCAGTGTGAGTGACGCCCCCACCTGTGTCTCGTGCAAGGTTATGTTCGTCATGCCGCTTCTCCCGCCCGAGAGATCGACCGACACGACCGCGTAGTAGTAGGACTCCAGGAGAGTGCTCGTCAGGTCATCAACCGCGTAGGTGGAGTCGGTGCTACTATAGTAGCGGGGATCCCCGATACCGACACTGTCCACCCTCTCCCACCGGTCCAGCGGATGGCCGGCACGCAGGACCTCGTAGTGGCTCAGCCCGGCATTCAAACGGGGAGCGGAGAAGCCCTCCACGGCACCACTCCACCCGATCTTGTTCTTTCCGGCCGGCGTGTTGCTGACCGTAATTGCAGGGGCCGGGAACGGGATGGCGACCTGGTAGACGCCCGCCGGGGGGGTGTCCTTGGGCTCGAACTGGAGCGTGTCGTGTTTGGCGAGTGGAGCTCCCCCGTACATCTCGATGGCCCGGTCAGCCACATCCCGGATCGAGATCGTGCCGGAGTTCACGTAGGAAGGGAGCGGGTAGCGCTGGAGGTAGTTGCTCCCCATTGTCGTGGAGGGGCCGTTGGGCGTCACGGCTTCCGGATAGTTGATCTCCGCGTAGAGGCTGGGCACCGGATGCATGCCGGGCTCCGGGTCATTTCCGTCACTCCCCGAGCCGCCGCCCAGATCCACGTAGACGCTGTCGGTTGCCACCCCCGCGCCGAACCCCGCCACCTCGGCAATGACCATCGTCATCGATTCACCCGGCCGGAGCGTGTAAGGACCGAACCCGTAGATGTGTCCGACCGGCTGCCGTGAGCCTATCGTCCAGGACGGCTTTGCTCTCCCCCACCAGTAGGAGGGGAAGTAGATCGCATCGGTCCCGATGTAGGAGACGGGGCCCGTCTTCCGCTGCGACACGCAATCCAGAAAACCGAAGTTGCCGATCTTGGAAGGATAGAGGTTGCCGTTCTCGTACCGGTTGATGTAGGGTTGCTTCATCTTGTCGTCCGCGTCCCAGACGATCCGGTTGTCCGACCGGGCCACGAAGGCGTTGGTCTCCCCTCGCCGGGCGAGGTGCTCGTAGTCGTAGTGGAGGGGGACGAGGCCGACAGCCTGGGGGGAATTCAGCCCTCCCCCGAACTTCCCCGTGCTCGCCCACTGCTCGAAGTAGAGATGATCCGGGCTCCCGTCCCGGTCATGGTTGTAGCTCATGTAGCGCATCAGGTCATACCGTGCGAACTGATCCCGGGCTCTAAAATCGCCCTCCGACCAACGGTTGAACTCCCTCTCCGCCGCGAACATGGAGGGGGCAAAGGAGTACCCCCACGCTACGATCATGTCGGTCAGCGTGTCCTCAGAGCTGTTCACCAGCTCGTACTCGTAGATGATGAAATCGTCATAGTCCGGGTAGCTCCAGGCCCGGCTCGTACGGGTGACGGTCAGACCGGTGTTGAGGGCCCTCCACTTCGAGACAACAATCTCCTCGGCCTCATCCGGGTCATAGTTCGGGTTCAGCCTCCCGTCGGGCAGGACCGGGAAGTTCTCCGTCCGGGTGAGGGCGATCGGCTCGCTGTAGACGCCCTCCACGACACCGGCGTTTCCGTCGTTGTCGGAGAGCGCCCCGCACATGTCCGTGTAGCGGCTGGAGGAGTCCAGGTTCTTTGTCGCAAAGACGTAGAACCCCGCCCCGAACGAGTTGTACTGCCCGTTGTAGGGGATCCCGTCGATGTTCACCGCCGACCGGGCAGGCCATTCCAGACAGGGGACGTTCGGCGTGCTCCCGCTGGCCCCGTCGTCGTACGGCCTTCCCAGCTCGCCCGTGTTGTAGACGGTCTGATGGAGCATGCCCCTCCGGTGGACGTCGTACCGCCTGGCCTGACCCCAAGCGAGGGAGGAGAGAGCAATGAGCGCAATCAGGGAGATCTGAAACGGTCTCATGGGACGACCCCTACATATCCAGAGTCAAAGTTCGAAGACAATCCCGAAGGTGAACGATCTCGGCGCATTCTCATAGATGAGGAACGATTGATCCACGAGAAACGGAACGTCATTTGACGCGTTCCGGTACCGGATACCTTCCGGGGCATCGATGGGATAGAGCTCGTACTTCGTGATGTTGACACCCGCATTGGTGTTCGCCTGGTCAAAAATGTAGGCGTAGTTCAAGATCTTGTCGTTGAAGAGGTTGATGACCTCCAGGTAGATGGTGAGCTCCGTTCCCAGGAAATCCCGCACCTTCTTTGCGACCTTGAGGTTCGTGTTGTACTCGGTGGGGGTCCTCTTGTTGTTGATCTGCCTCACCCCCATGGCGTAGGTGTAAGGTCTCCCGCTCCGTACGGTGGAGATGGCAGAGAGGGAGATATCTTCCAGGGGATAGAAACCGAACGTCCTGGGCCCCCATCCCTCCCCGGTCAGGTACGCGAGGTTGATGAGGAGATTGTGGACGCGGTCGAAGTCCAGCAGAATGTCATCGATGGGGACGTCCTGGAAATTCTCGATCACCACCCCGGTGTTCGGCTCTTCCTGATACGCGGGGGATGCGTTGAACGGCGTGGCGCTCTTCCCCGTCGCAACGCTGTAGTGGTAGTTGATCGACCCGATGAGGTTTCCCCTCCGCTTGTTCAGAGACACGCGAAAACCCCTGATATCGGCGTAGTCGCGATTGGCAAACGTGTCGTAGGTCCTCCCTCCCCTGTCGGTGAAGATGGCCGACTGGATCAGGTCTTTCACGTCTTTGTAGTATCCGCTCACATCCAGGGTAAACCCGGCACCCAGCCCCTGCATGATCCCGACATCGTAGCTGTTCGTGATCTGGGGCTTGAGCCGTGGATTTCCGAACGTGTTGGGCCTCCCGGAAGCCTGGCTCTCCTCTGTGGTGACAATGTACTGGAACGCCGGGCGCTGCATGAAAGAGCCGTAGTTCAGGTGAAACACCGTCGTCGTGGCAACAGGAAAGGAGATGCCGACCCTGGGCTGCAGCCGGCCCAGCACGGGCGTTTCACTCTTCGGGGCGAGGTTCTTGTCGTAGATGAATGTCGTGTCCGAAGTGTAGACCCGGTAGGGAGAGAAGAGATCTTCGTAGTACTCCGTGTTCTGGGACCAGACATCCAGTCGGAGCCCGACATTGGCCACCAGGCCTTCGAACTCCATCTTGTCCTGCACGTAGAGGGCCGCCTCAAACGGCCTGGCTCTGTACTGGGTGATCTGCATCCCCTCTGAGTTGTTCGTGGTGTTGGAGCGGTTGCTCAGCTCGATCCGGTGGGTGCTCATCTGGAGACCGGTGGTGATCAGGTGGGAATTGGTGATCTGACTCGTCAACGCCGCATCCAGCGAAATGGTTGTCGTCCTCTCCTCTCTGAACGCATCGTTCGGACCTCCGACACGAAAACGGTCCGGTCCCGTTCTCACCGCGGCAATCATCCTGTCATAGTTCGTCTCGGGGAGGCCAAGGTTTTCGTCCAGCATCCAGGCGGGCGAAACGAACGAGCCCTGATCCAGCCTCGTGGAGAGGGAGTTGAGCTTCACCTCGTAGAACGTCCTCGGACTCAGGGCGTGCGTGAACCGGAGACCGATCTGGTTGTTCATCGTCTTCCGCTCCTGGAGAGAGAGGAGACGGTCCCAGAGCCAGTTGTAGTATCCGAGTGCATTGACGCTCGGGAAGATGGCCTGCGTCTCCCTGGCGAAGGCCCCGATGAGGCGAATGGCCGCCCCACCGCCTACATCCAGGACCAGGTTACCCATCACCTGCTGTTCGTGATCGGCCTTCGGGGTCGGAAAGACAGGCCACTCGGTGTAGTTCCGGAAGGCCATGAAAAGTCTCAAACCCTCGGCCACCGGCCCCCCGGTCCCGACCTCGACGGAATGGTCGATATCGTTCCCGTAGGAGGTGCCCAGGTCTCTCTTGGTCTGGTGGAGCCAGAGGTTGTAGGCAACCTGTACCCGGGCGTTGGTGTCCAGCCCGTAGTAGGAGTTGAACTGGTCCACCATCGCCGTGTAGTACCTCTGCTCGTTCTCGGTCCCCTTCCAGACCGAGGGATCCAGCAAAAACGCCAGGTAGGGGTTGGCACTCGGGTCGTAGACGCTGGGGCCGAAGTGCTTCTTCCCCGGAGCCCGCAGCCGGGCCTCCACGCGCGTTCTCCAGCGATCGGATTTCCCCTCCTTCATCGAGATGTTCACGACACCCGACTGGGCGTTTCCGTACTGGGCCCCGAAACCACTCGTGACCACCTCCACCTCCTCGACCGCGCTCATGATCGGATTGAAGGCGCTGGAGTTGTCCAGAGGATTGGTGATCCCCATTCCCTGCAGGTTGTAGAGCTCCTCACCCACGCGTCCCCCCCGAAAATGCCCGTCCACAACCTCCGCAGTCAGGCCGACCGCATCAGCCACGTCACGGATCGCGGCAATGTACTGCACCTCCTCCCCCCGGATGATCTCACTCGTGGAGGTCTTCTCGCGTTCCACGTCAGGTCTCTCAGCAGCGACGACGATCTCCTGTATCTCGACCGCTCCCGAGCTCAGTACGAAATCAACGGTCGTCGTCAGCCCCACGTTCACGATGAGGCCCCTCTTGACGATCCTCGGGTACCCGACCATGGATGCCTGAATGCTGTACTCCCCCGGGGGAACGTTGAGAATGAAAAAGGTGCCATCGATATCGGTGGCACTCCCCATCGTCGTTCCCAGAAGAATGACGTTCGCTCCAATCAGCGGCTCTCCTGTTTCCGCCTCGGTCACTCTCCCCGAGACCTTTCCCGCTGTTTGACTGTAGGCAGCGCCTCCGCCTGCCGTTACCGCCGCGCAGAGTGCGATGAGCGCCGCCTTCAGGATCGAACAGAAACAGAACCGTCTCATCAGTTGGATCCCCAGATGTGTGAGACTCTCCCTCTCCGGGTCTACTCCATCGGCTCCCCGTTGACCGTCACCTGCCGGAGGCTCAAGCCCCTGACGCCCTCCAGTACGCTCTCCTTCTGGATTCCCTCGAAGCGACACTCCTCCAGGAGCAGGTTTTCAACCGGTGAGCGCTCGTAGGCCCGTATCCAGATCGCGTAGAGCCCCTTCTTGCACGTGAGGTTTTCAATTGAAATGTTCCTCACAACGGGGGTGAACTCCCCAGCATCTCCCTCTTCGTAGAAGAAGTTGATCTTGAAGACTGCTTCGGAGACCTCTCCCACCTCTATGTTTCGGGCGAAGATATTCTCTATCGTACCGCCACGGATGGAGTTCGTCTTGATCCGGAGGGCACGATCCAGATTGGGGCTGTCCATGAGGCAGTTCTCGGCGTAGACGTTTCTGACGCCCCCCGAAATCTCGCTCCCCACGACAACACCCCCGTGGCCGTCCTTCATCCGGCAGTCCTGTATCACGATGTTCTCACTCGGGACATTCACACGGCGGCCGTCGGCATTCCGCCCCGATTTGATGGCGATGCAGTCATCCCCCGTATCAAAGTAGCAGTTGCGGATCAGCACATCCTTTGATGACTCCGGATTGCAGCCGTCGTTGTTGGGGCCGGGCCCCACCACGGTGAGATCCCTGACGGTGACATTGGTGCACAAGACCGGATGGATGAACCACATCGGAGAGTTCCGGAACGTCACCCCTTCGATCAGGATGTTTCTGCACCTGTAGGGCTGGACGAAATTCGGACGGAGGTAGTGTCCCTCCCCGAATACGCGATCCCCGACGGGAACGCCCTTCTCCGCCATGGCGAAGAGTTCCGTGCGGTCGGCTTTCTGATCCGGCATCCCCTCCTTCCAACCAGGCCGATTCTTCCCTTTCCAGGACCACCAGTTCTCATCCGAGCCCTGACCGTCCAGCACACCGCTCCCGGTGATCCCGATGTTCTGCTGGTCGCAGGCATAGATCAGGGGAGAGTAGTTCATACACTCCACCCCTTCCCAGCGGGTGAGGACCAGATCAGAGTAGTCCGACGGATCGGTGCTGAACAGAACGGTGGCTCCCTCCGTGACGTGGAGGTTGACGTTGCTCTTCAGGTGAATGGGCCCTGTGAGGAATCTCCCTGCCGGCACGAGGACCTGTCCCCCCCCGGCATCGGCGCACTCCTGGATAGCTTTCCGGAACGCGTCTGTGCAGTTTGTCGTCCCGTCTCCCACGGCACCGTACTCTTCTATATCAAACTGACGATCGGGAAACGGAGGGGGAACGATATTCTGAAGGATCTCAGGGAGCTCCTGCCAGCCCCGGGCGGGTTGAGGCTGCTGAGCGCAGGCCTGCAGGATGACTGCCGCCAGGGAAAGGAAGAGCATCAAGCGGATCGTGCGGATCATCATCACCTCTCCACTTGCAGCCGTTTCTAACGCAAGAGCTGGAGTTTCACGACAGCTCGCTCTGTAGCGAACCGTACAACGGCCAGATAGACCCCGGCCCCGACCGGTTCAGATCTGCTGTTGGTGCCGTCCCACCGGATCCGGTACGCACCCGGAGCGGGGTGGTCCCCCGCCAGCTGTCGCACCAATCTGCCGGTGAGATCGTATATCTGAATCGTGACCAGACCCGGCTCGGGGATCTCATAGAGAATATTGGTTGAAGGGTTGAACGGGTTCGGATAGTTCTGCGCGACGAGATACGAGGCCGGCTCCAGACCGGTCGCGGCCACTGCGGTCACAGGATCGGTCTCGAATGCGCCCAGATCGGGCGCCGATCCGTTGTACGGTATCCCGACGTCGGTACCGGCATCGATGAGGCCGCTCCCCGCTGCCAGGTGGAGGAGATCAACGTCCGGAAGGCTCCCGTCAGGCTTCCGCGGACCCCGCACGCCCGCACTGTCTATGCTCAGAAAATCCTCCTCCGTCGTGACAAACGGAGGCCTCCAGCTGTTTGTCTCCTGTATGGCAAAAGAGGCAATCTGCCCGTACTCCCCCAGAGCCGCGCAGTTGATCAACGTGAGGGTCTCACCGGCATCAATCGCCGTGGCCAGCCTGTAGTTTGTTCCGTTCCGGTATCCCGTGCAGTTATAGAGGGTCATGGAACCCCGGTTGTTGTTCTGGTCAAAACCTTTGACCCGATTGTCAAACGCTACGCAGTTCTTCAGCGTCACCTGGTGGCGCAGATCCCTGTTGTCGCTTCCTCCCAGCTTGAACCCGTTCCCGTTCCCGGTACTGGGGCTTCCGTCCTGGAGGTAGCCGTTCTTGAATATCCAGCACTGCTCCAGTGTGGTCGACACGTCGTTCGCCCCACGGAGGTACCCGTCGTAACCGTCGTCGGAGTTTTCCCAGGCGCGGCATCCGAAGAAGGAATTTCCTGTTCCCACATCCAGCTTGGCCGCAAACCCGTCGGCGTTCCCCTGGCCGGGGTCGACATTGTGGTACGAGTCGCAATTGATCACCTGGTTCCGGGCGGCACTGTTGCTCAGCTGGAGCCCTGTGTCGTGGTTCTCAAAGAAGGTGCAGAACTCTATGATGTTGTCGGAGCCGCTCACGTGCATGCCGTTGTCCCCGGCCCCTTTGATATCAAGACCCCTGATATGCCAGTACCTTCCGCTGACGCGGATTCCCCTGTTGCCGCTGCTCACGGCCATGAGTGAGAAGTCCAGAAGCGGCCGCTCACCGGAGTAGGCAAACAGGTGGAACCACGACGAAGACGATCCTGATTTGGAGAGGGTGATGGTGGTCAGAAGAGAATCGTAGAGGCCGCCGCGGAGAAGAATCGTGTCACCGGCCACGGCGACCGAGTGGGCCTGGGCGATGGTCCTGAACGGCTGATCGATCGTACCCGGATTCAGGTCATCCCCGTCGGGCGCGACATAGATCTGAGCGTGTGACGGTCCGTACGGTAGTACCAGGAGCCCAACAAGAACAACCCAGAATCTGATAGTCATGGTAGAGATGTGCAAAGGTGATGGTAGCGGCATGAAACGGCTGCCTTCTCCTCGCCCCTGAGGGGCAACATGTGTCAGAGAGAGGAGTGGAGGTTCGGCCAGGTGTTGCGACAGGCAGGACGCCCCCGGAAGGGAACTCAGTCCAGGTGAGCGCGAACCTCTCGAGCAGATGTGCAAGAACCGTTTACTTAACCGTTAACTTTAACGTAGCAACCTCCTTGGAATCTGTCAAGTACTTTTTTGCCTTTTTGGGAAAAGGAATGGAAAATCGAGGAAAATCAAGCCGGCGGGGTCGACCCGTGGGTGAAGGCAGGCGGCTACGCGGATGTCAAGCTACTCTGGTGACGAGCCGACTGATTAAGAAGACCCGCCTTCCGCAGGCTCTTCACAGTCTCTAGAAAAATGTGCCTTGGGCTTCTGCCAAAAAAAGCGGGCTGCCCGGCTCAAGGACAACGGGTCAGGATCCACCTCACAGGCGCGTTTGATGTTGTACCATATTTGCCATATCTTTTCGAAACGCACCGGCAATTGCCGGCCCGCTGCACTGTTGCACATCGCTACGGAGAGGATGTACCATGAAAGAGCTCTTCCTTATGAGTCTGACGGGTTTGATTCTTTGCATGAGCGGCTGCACCGCCGATCGCAATCCCTTCTTCGCCGAGTGGGATACCCCCCACGGAACACCCCCATTCGACCTCATCAGGATTGACCACTACCGGCCGGCCTTCGAGAAGGCGATGAGCCTTCACAACGAGGAGATTGAACTGATCGCCACCAACCGCATTCCCCCCACCTTTGAGAACACCATCGAGGCTCTGGATCGAAGCGGGACGGCCCTCAAGCGGGTGGACCACGTCTTCAACGCCATGTTGAGCTCGATGAACAACGATGAAATGCAGGAGATCGCCGAGGAGATCGCTCCCCGCATGTCCAAGCACGATGACGCGATTCTCCTGAACGACCAGCTCTTCCAGCGCGCCAAGACGGTCTATGAGCAGAGAGACTCCCTCTCCCTGAACACCGAGCAGCGAATGCTGCTCAAAAAGTGGTACCGGAAGTTCGTGAGGGGTGGCGCCCTTCTGGCACCCGACCAGAAGGAGCGGCTCTCGGAGATCAACAGCGAGCTCTCCCTCCTCTCGCTCAAGTTCTCCAACAACATCCTGGCCGAGAACAACCGGTTCGAGCTGGTGATCCAGGACCCGGCCGACCTGGACGGGCTTCCCGAGGCGGTGGTCTCCGCCGCAGCCGAAGCGGCCGCCGAACGCGGGCACGAGGGGAAGTGGGTCTTCACTCTCCACAAGCCGAGCATGATTCCCTTCCTCCAGTACTCAACCCGGCGCGACCTCCGCAAAGAGATCTACGACGGCTACATCAATCGGGGGAACCACGAGGATTCCCTGGATAACAAGGGAGTCCTCTCCCGTATAGTGGATCTCCGCATCGAGCGGGCGCACCTCCTGGGGCATGCCACCCACGCCGACTATGTCCTGGAGGAGACCATGGCCCAGAGGCCCGACCGTGTGTACGACCTGCTCGGAGAGCTCTGGTCGCCGGCCCTGCAACGGGCCCGACAGGAGGTCATCGATATGCAACAGCTCATCCGGGAGGACGGTGGCAATTTCCGGCTCCAGCCTTCCGACTGGTGGTACTACGCGGAGAAGGTCAAGAAGGCAAAATACGATCTGGACGAGGCGATGCTCCGCCCCTACTTCGAGCTGAACAGCGTCCGCGCGGGCGTCTTCGATGTTGCCACGAAGCTTTTCGGAATCACCTTCCATCCCCGGACAGACATCCCGGTCTATCACAAAGATGTTGAGGTGTTCGAGGTCAAGGAGGCCGACGGCAGCCACATCGGCATTCTCTACGTGGACTACTTCCCCCGGGCGAGCAAGACAGGTGGAGCCTGGATGGGGGCGTTTCGAAAGCAGGAGCGGATGAACGGGCAGAACATCTCCCCTGTCATCTACAACGTGGGCAACTTCACAAAGCCGACCGCCGAGGAGCCGTCATTGCTGAGGGTCGAGGAGGTGGAGACGCTCTTCCATGAGTTCGGGCATGCGCTCCACGGGTTGCTCTCACAGTGTACCTACCGGACGCTGTCGGGCACCGACGTGCCCAGGGACTTCGTCGAGCTCCCGTCCCAGGTGATGGAAAACTGGGCGTTCGAGCCTGAGGTTCTGAGGCAGTACGCCAGGCACTACCGGACCGGCGAGCCGATTCCCGATCAGCTCATCGCAAAAATCAAGAATTCCCGGACGTTCAACCAGGGGTTCAAGACCGTGGAGTACCTCGCGGCATCCTACCTGGATATGGACTGGTGCACGCTGGCCGATCCGTACGAGGGTCACGTGATTGCCTTTGAAGATCACTCCATGGACAACATCAGGCTCATTCCGGAGATCGTGCCGCGATACCGGAGCCCCTACTTCATGCACATCTTCTCCTGGGAGTATTCGGCCGGATACTACTCCTACATCTGGGCGGAGGTCCTGGATGCCGACGCGTTCCAGGCGTTCAAGGAGACGGGAGATATCTTTGATCGGGAAACCGCCCTGGCCTTCCGGCAGAACGTTCTCTCACGTGGCGGAACCGATGAGGCGATGACCCTCTACACGAACTTTCGCGGGAAGGAGCCTTCGATAGAACCGCTTCTGGAGAGGAGGGGTCTGAAGTAGCAGTCGCGTAAGACGTGACAACACAGAAAAGGCCCGGACATCACTGCCCGGGCCTTTTCGTACTCAGGGGTGTGCCGGCTAGTCACCGATGCCGAACTGCACACCGACGCGGAACGCGATATTATTGGCCGATGTCGATGCTGCAATTCCATCCCACCGTACATTGCCCGTGATCTTTGTCCTTCCGTCAGCGCTCACAGGATAGTCCGCGCCGACGGCAAACACGTAGTTGAAGTCGGTTGATGAGCCTCCCGACACCGTGCCGGTTGTAGCGGGAGCACCGGGGATGAGGCTGGGGATAGTGTACTCCACGTCACCGGATGATCCGAAGAAGAGTCCCAGCTCCACGCTCCCGTACACGCGGATGCCCTGCTTCATCGGAGGCATGAAGTAGTACTTTCCCATCAGGCGGAACGGAACACCGCCATAGCTCGGCGTTTTGACCGAGCCTACCTCTTTGCCCCCCCAGCTGAAGTAGCCGATTGTGGCACCGCCGCTGATCACAGGCGTGAAGTTGTACTGGAACTGGGCATCACCGCCAAACCCGACTCCGACAGCATCACTCCATGAGCCGATCGGGATGAGCACGTCACCTGCGACGTTGATCTCCATCTTGGGCGGACCGGCCGTGGCACCGGCAACGCAAACGAGCAACAGAGCAACAACCACTCCTGAACGAAGGAGTTTCATGGAACCTCCCCTGATATATTGAGTATTGAGTGTGGATGAAAGCAGAAAAAACATCTGCAAAGCTAACAAACCTCCGGCGTCAAATCAAGTGGAAATCTCTCATGCATATCTACCTCTGCATCCCCCCCGGCGGGGGACCCGGTCTTGCGGGGAACCCTACACACCAGCTCCGGCGCTCTTGAACAAGAGCATCCCCAGAGGAGGAAGTGTGACTGAGAGTGAATAGTAGTGGCCGTGCCGTGCGATGGGTGAGGCTTCAACGCCGCCGGTGTTTCCGTAGTTGGCCCCCCCGTAGATCGAGGCGTCGCTGTTCAGGATCTCCTGCCAGTGGCCTCCCCGGGGGACCCCGATCCTGTAGTTGCTGTGGGGAACGGGGGTCATGTTGCAGAGAACGAGAATGATGTCATCCGAGTTGCTCCCCCTGCGCAGGAAGCCGAGCGTACTGTGCTCCGAGTCGTGCGCATCAACCCAGGCAAAGCCCTCGCTAGAGAAGTCCAGTGTGTGGAGAGCGGGTTCCCCCCTGTAGACCGTGTTGAGGTCCCGTACCCAGCGCTGCACGCCGGCGTGGGGCGGGTGCTCCAGAGCATGCCATTCCACGCTCTCCTCGTGCAACCACTCGCGCCACTGTCCGAATTCGCTCCCCATGAAGAGGAGCTTCTTCCCGGGGTGAGCGTACATATGCCCCAGGAGGAGGCGAAGGTTCGCATATTTCTCCCACTCATTTCCCGGCATCTTCCCGTAGAGGGATCCCTTCCCGTGCGTGACTTCGTCATGCGAGATGGAGAGGACAAAGTTCTCGAAGAAGGCATACCAGATGCTGAAGGTGACCTGGTTGTGGTAGTACTTCCGGAAGAGCGGATCCTGGGCAAAGTACTGCAGCGTGTCGTGCATCCAGCCCATGTTCCACTTCATGCCAAACCCGAGTCCGCCAAGGTAGACCGGCCTCGAGACCATCGGCCACGAGGTGGACTCCTCGGCGTAGGTCTGTACGTCGGGATGCTCCCTGTAGACCAGCATATTGAACGTTTTAAGAAACTCGATTGCATCCAGGTTCTCGTTCGTTCCGTACCTGTTGGGGACCCACTCGCCGTCCTGGCGGGAGTAGTCCAGGTAGAGCATCGATGCCACCGCGTCAACGCGGAGACCATCCACGTGGTAGTAGTCGAGCCAGAAGAGGGCACTGCTCAGGAGAAAGGCGCACACCTCGTGCCGGCTGTAGTTGAAGATGTAGCTCTTCCAGTCCGGATGAAATCCCTGTCGCGGATCCATGTGCTCGTAGAGGTGCGTCCCGTCGAAGTAGACAAGCCCGTGCTCGTCGCCCGGAAAATGCGACGGGACCCAATCCAGGATGACGCCGATGCCTGCCTGATGGAGCCTGTCAATCAGATACATGAAATCCTGCGGTGTCCCGTAGCGGCTCGTCGGGGCAAAGTAGCCTGACACCTGGTACCCCCAGGACCCGTAGAACGGATGCTCCATCACCGGGAGGAACTCCACATGCGTGAACCCCATCTCCTTGACGTAGTCGCAGAGATGGTCGGCGGTTTCCCTGTAGGTCAGCGGGCGATTGCCGTCTTCGGGAACCCGGCGCCACGATCCCAGGTGCACCTCGTAAATGGAGAGGGGACCCCCGAGCGCATTCGCTGCCAGGCGGTTCTGCATCCACTCCTCGTCTTCCCACTCATACTCCAACTTCCAGACAATCGACCCGGTGCGGGGAGGGGTCTCCGCGTGGAACGCAAACGGATCCGACTTGTTCACCACGTACCCGTTGTGCCGCGAGACAATGTGGTACTTGTAGATACTCCCCTGGCCCAGACCCGGGACAAAACCCTCCCAGATGCCCGACTCGTCCTGGCGGACGGTCAGCCGGTTGGCCGAAGGATCCCAACCGTTGAAATCGCCGACGACCGAGACCGACTCCGCGTTAGGCGCCCAAACACCAAACGCCGTCCCGGATTTGCCACCCCGGGTCACGACGTGCGCGCCCATTCTGTCATAGAGCTTGGCGTGCTTCCCCTCCTTGAAGAGGTAGATGTCGTGGGCGCTCAGCTGTCCGGACAGCTGTTTCCTGGTTCGTGTCGTTTTGGCCTTCTGCCCTTTGGTCATTCCGGTACCTCCATCAGTTGTAGAATACCCTGGAGGGGTATGGCAACCCACGCAGGCCTGTTGTTCAATTCATATCCTACCTCATAGACGGCCTTCTCCAGAAGGAAGGCGTCCAGCAGGATCTCCAGCTCGCTGTCATGTTTGGGCAGGAACGCTGCGCCGGCACATGTCTTGAGGTATGCCCTGAGAAAGACCCCCGAGACCGACTGGTGCCAGAGGTCTGCCCAGGGCTGGAGCTCATGGACATCCTTCTCTGACAGGTCCTTGGTGGTGAACAGATGTGCATATGCAGGATAGTGAAACGATCGAATCATGCCGGCCACGTCACGCAGGGGAGAGCGTTTCAGCTGCCGTTCACCAATGGTCCGGACGGGTTCCCCTTCGAAATCGATCACATAGAAATCGCTCCCCGTGTAGAGCACCTGGCCCAGGTGGTAGTCTCCATGGATCCGCGTCTTGAGGGCCGAGATCTTCTTTCCGAAGAGCAAGCTGAATCGCCCTATGATCTCCTTCTCCAGAGAGAGAACCGCGACGGCCTTCTCGCGCACGTGCGTATCAAGGACCTTCTGTTGCCTGCGGAGTGCATCCAGCGTCCTGCGGGTGATCGTGCGCATCGCGTGGTAGAGGGAACGCTGGTAGAGCTGCGTGAACTGTTCCGGCTTGAAACGGGGGTCTTCCGTCCCGGAGGCGAGCGCTATGTGGAGCTCGCCCGTGCGGATACCGAGGAGCCGTGCCATCTCAAGATACACCCCGCCGATCAGCTCCTGCAGCAACGGATCGAGGGGCTGACGCGAGTTTTCGATGATCGATCCCGGCAGCGACGGGAGGGTCTCCACTTCCTGCCTCTTGGCGAGGACGCGCTCGATGTATCTCCGCGCCGCGTCAAGGCTGTAGGACCACGCATCGCCCTGATTCCGGACATATTCCTGAAGCAGACCCAGAACAGTCGGTTCCGCCCCGGGGCGCCGGTACTCTATGGCGCCGGCGAAACCGGGGGTATTGGTGAAGGCGGTCCGCTCGGCAAGGAACCGACCCAGCTCGAGCTCCGGACTCATCCCCTCATCCAGCCGCCTGTAGATCTTGAGGAAGTACTCGTCTCCATAGAGTATGGAGGTATTGCTCTGTTCGGCTCGAAGGACATGGGAATTATCGAGGGGCAGCGGCTCGGCGGTCCTTCGGAGAAGCTTCCCCGAAGTCGCGGATACCTCACCCTTGGCAACCCGGAGCTTCTGCTTTCGGGAGATCATCCTCAGGAGCTGGCTCCGGAACTCCCCGTTGTGCACGGCATCATAGAGGACCCCCTGGTCCTCCGGCAGAAGCAGGCGCGCGATCACCGCCTGCGGAATGTCCAGGAGCCTGACCGCATCTTCCCCGGCGACGTAGGCACAGGGGAGGAGGTAGGATTCATTCGAACCCTCCGTGTAGCGGATATCCAGAATCAGCAGATAGGCCGGCGCATTGTCCCGCATGATGGGAATCGCTTCTCTGATTCTGAGCTGCTGGATGGATCGGGATTTTCCCCCGTACCACCGGCACTCCCGAACGTACCGAGGGAGTATATCCCTCTCCAAACGCTCCCGGGGCTTCCCGTGGAAAATCCCCTCCCAGCTCCCGGCCAGATGCATCTCCGGGACCTTGTCGCGTTCGGTGAGCATCACCGGCCGCTCCTCCTTCGACAGAGAGAGCCAGTAGTAGTCGTGGAAACCGAGCGTCAGGACGTAGGGGTCTTTCTTGATTATCGGGAACTTGTTCCCGCTCACGACCTCCTCCGGCACGTAGTCGGCGTACCGGTTCAGATCCAGCTCTACGGCCTGAGAGAACCGCGAGAGGTTCACCACTACAAGGAGATGTTCGTCTTCGAATTCCCTGATGAACGCAAGCACCTTGGCATTCTCCGGATGGAGGAACTGTACGCTCCCCCGACCGAATGCCTTGAACCGCTTTCGCGTCGCAATGACCCGCCTCGTCCACCAGAGGAGAGATGACTGGTTCCGCTCCTGGCTCTCTACGTTCAGCGCCTCGTAGTGGTAGTCCGGGTCGATGATGACCGGGAGAAAGAGCTGTTGGGGGTTGGCGTGGGAGAACCCCGCGTTCCGGTCGGCGTTCCACTGCATCGGGGTCCGCACCCCGTTCCGGTCCCCGAGGTAATGGTTGTCCCCCATGCCGATCTCATCACCGTAGTAGAGTACCGGCGTGCCGGGAAGCGACAGGAGAAGGAAATTCATCAGCTCGATTTTCCGCCTGTTGTTCCCGAGCAGCGGCGCCAGGCGACGCCGGATCCCCAGGTTTATCCTGGCAGACGGATCCCGGGCATAGACCCGGTACATGAAGTCGCGCTCCTCATCACTCACCATCTCGAGAGTCAGCTCGTCGTGGTTCCGGAGAAAGAGAGCCCACTGGCAGTTCTCAGGGATGTTGGGTGTCTGCTCGAAGATATCGACTATCGGGAACCAGTCCTCCATCCAAGCTCCCATGAAGAGCCTCGGCATGAGAGGAAAGTGAAACGCCATGTGGCAGCGGTTCCCTTCGCCGAAGTAGGCAACTGCATCCTCGGGCCATTGATTCGCCTCCGCCAGGAGCATTCTGTTCTCGAACTTCCTGTCAACGTGCGCGCGCACCTTCTCCAGAAAAGCATAGGTCTCGGGGAGGTTTTCACAGTTTGTCCCCTCCCGCTCGAAGAGATAGGGGACGGCATCCAGACGCATTCCATCCACACCCATCTCGAACCAGTAGTCCACGACCTTGAGCATCGCACGGGTGACGGCGGGATTGTCGAAGTTGAGATCGGGCTGGTGGGAGTAGAACCGGTGCCAGTAGTAGGCCTTCACATTCCCATCCCATGACCAATTGGAGCTCTCGAAATCGGTGAAGATGATTCTTGCGTCGGCGTAGCGCTCGGGGGTATCACTCCAGACGTAGAAGTCCCGCCAGGGGGAGCCCTTCTTCGCCCGTCGCGACCGGGTGAACCACTCGTGCTGATCCGATGTGTGGTTGAGGACGAGCTCAGTGATCACCTTCAGGCCGCGCCGGTGCGCTTCATGGAGAAACGTGCGAAAATCACGAAGCGTGCCGAACTGGGGATGGACATCATAGTAGCTGGAGATGTCGTACCCGTCATCTTTCCATGGCGAAGGGTAGAACGGAAGAATCCAGATAGCCGTGATGCCGAGACTCTGGAGGTAATCCAGCTTCTGGGTGAGGCCCCGGAAGTCTCCCATCCCGTCTCCGTTGGCATCGCAGAAACTCTTCACATGGACTTCATAGATGACTGCATCCTTGTACCATCCCGGTTCACTTACCAGGTGTCGCCCAGCCTTCCCCATTCTCCGCACCTCTCAAAAATAGTAGTCGAAATCTGTTTCCCGCTTCATCCGCTTGCGAATGCGGAAGATGTGCGCAGGCACGGCGTGCGGGTCAATCTGGACGAAGTTCCGTTCCCCGTGCCAGATGTACTTCTCCTCGCTCAGCAGATCATGAACGAGGTAGGGCTGCTGAGGATGGATCCCCAGCTCCTCGAGCGGAATTCTCACCCATCCCGACTGGGTGTGTGCAGGGTCCAGGTTCACGACGACGAGAATGATGTTGGAGCGCTCCTGGTCGGCCTTGCCGTAGCAGAGGATGTACTCGTTGTCCACGTCGTAGAATCGGAGGTTCCATGTTGTCTGGAGGGCGGGGTTCTCCCGGCGGATGGCGTTAACCCGGGTAATGAGGTCCTTGAGATGTCCGCGCGCCTTCCGGTCCCAGACACGAACCTCATACTTTTCCGAGTGGAGGTACTCTTCTTTGCCGGGCATCGCCTCGGCAACGCAGAGTTCAAAGGCAGGACCGTAGATCCCGTAGTTAGAGGAGAGTGTCGCCGCCAGCACCAGGCGCATCGCAAAGGCCGGTCTCCCGCCGTACTGGAGGTGCTCCGGAAGAATGTCCGGAGTGTTCGGCCAGAAGTTGGCTCGAAAGAACTCCCGCACCTCAGAGTTGAGCAGGTGCGTGATGTACTCGGTGAACTCCGGCTTTGTGTTTCTCCAGGTGAAGTAGGTATAGGATTGACTGAAACCCACCTTCGCGAGCTGGTACATCACCTTGGGACGGGTGAACGCCTCGGAGAGGAAGACCGCGTCGGGATAGCGTTTCTTCGTCTCAGCGATGAGCCACTCCCAGAAGCGGAACGGTTTGGTGTGCGGATTGTCCACCCGGAACAGACGCACTCCCCTTTCTGCCCAGTAGAGAACGACGCTCAGAAGTTCCTCCCAGAGGCTTTGCCACTCTTTGGTGTCAAAGGAGAGCGGGAGAATATCCTCGTACTTCTTCGGGGGGTTTTCGGCATACTGAACGCTCCCGTCCGGCAACCACCGGAACCACTCCGGGTGCTCTTTGACATAGGGATGGTCCGGCGCACACTGAAACGCCAGATCCATGGCCACCTCTATTCCCCGCTCCTCTGCACGTTTCATCAGGTCAATGAAGTCTTCCTCCGTCCCCAGAAGGGGGTGAACCGCTTTGTGCCCCCCTTCATCAGATCCGATTGCCCAGGGACTCCCCACGTCATCCGTTTCCGCTTTGGGGGAGTTGTTCTTCCCCTTCCGGTTCACTTTCCCGATCGGGTGAATGGGAGGCAGGTAGAGAACATCAAAACCCATCCGGGCTATCTCCGGGAGGAGGCCAACGACATCGGTGAACGTGCCGTGCTTGCCAGCGTTGGGCGAGCAGGAACGGGGGAAACACTCGTACCATGTGCTGAAGAGTGCCCTGGAGCGCTCCACGGTGACCTGTCTCTCGGCGTGGTACTGAGTCGCCAGGCCCCTGTCGGGATGCCGACGCATAACCTCCGAGAGTTCACCGCTCAGCGCGACGTCAGCCCGCGCGCCATCCGGGGAGTCACCGCTCAGCAGAGTCCCGGCCTTCTTGAGGTATTCGCGATCAGATCCCTTTGCACGTAGAGCAGCCTCGATAACGAGTTGCGCCCCAACCTGCAACTGGACGTTCAGCTCCTGCCCTGCTTCCACACGCCTTTTGAACTCGCTCTGCCAGGTGAGGAACCGGTCCACCCAGGCCAGGACGGTGTAGGAGTAGGCTCCCACCTGCGACACCTGAAAACTCCCTTCCCAGGAGTCGTTCCCTGCCGGCACCATGATGGCTTCATGCCATTCGCTGTCGGTTTGCTCCTTGTACAGAGCACGCGCGCTGAGGACCTCGTGCCCGTCCGCGATGATGTCCGCACTGACCCGTACCTCTTCCCCGACGACACGCTTGATCGGGTATCGCCCGTTCTCTATCTCGGGCTCAAGATTCTCTATGCACACCCGTCTGCGACCATCATTCATGCAAGATTCCTTTCTCAGCCGGTTCATTTATACGAGGTAGTTCTGAAGCAGAAGCGCAAAAGAGAGAAACGCAAAGAAGCCGACGACATCGGTGACCGTCGTCAGGACGATGCTCGATGACTGCGCCGGATCAAGGCCGAGAGATTTCAGGGCGATGGGGATCGCCGCGCCGGAGAACCCCGCTACGAGCAGGTTCACGATCATGGCCAGCCCGATGACCAGCCCAAGGTAGGGATTCCCCACCCACACCCAGGCGATGAGAGCCGTGACGGCCCCGATGCAGACCCCGTTGACCACCCCGATCCGGGTTTCCTTCAGGACGACGGCCCACCTCTTGCTCACGGGGATCTCCCTCATCACCAGACCGCGCATGACGACGGCGAGCGACTGGGCCCCCGCATTCCCGCCCTGCCCCGCAACCACCGGGAGGAAGACCGCAAGCACCGTGATCCGTGCGATAACGTCTTCGAACAGCGCGACAACGGCGGCAGCAAGGAACGCCGTGGCCAGATTGACGTTCAGCCACGGGAGGCGTTTCCGGAGGGAGAACCCGACGGGAGAGAATGCTTTCTCGGTCGCGCCGACACCGACCATCATCTGGATATCTTTTGTCGCTTCGTCCTGCACGTCTGCAATCAACCGCTCGGCTTTCACAACCCCCACGATGTGGCCTTCGCCATCGACCACGGGCGCCGCAAAGAAACGGCGCTCGGAGAGTTCGTGTGCCGCCTGCTCGCTCTCCATGAACGGGTCAACGGAAAAGACGTCGGTCTTCATGACGGTCTCGAGCGTGGACCGCCCGTCTGCCAGCATGAGATCCCGCATGTTTATGACCCCCACCAGGCGGTTCTCCGCATCGCGCACGTAGACGTAGCTCACCGGTGCCTTCCCGCGGGCAAGCCGCCGTATCTTCCCCACCGCGTCCTTCACCTTCGTGTCCGAGTAGAGGGCCAGGAAATCAGTGCTCATGATCCGCCCGACACTATCCTCCGGGAACTCAAGCAGATCGTGGATCTTCACCTTCGTGCTCTCCGGGAGATATCCCATCAGCTTCTCCCGTTCTTCCTCCCCGAAGGTCAGGAGGATCGCGGTCGCCTGCTCCGGCTCCAGCCGGCCGACAACGTGGCTCAGGAGGTCTTCTGGCGCGCCCCTCAGGAGCTCCGCAGCATGGTCGATGGGAAGGGAGCCGAACGCCTCGGCTGCAATCTGAGGCGGGAGTGCCCTCAGGACGCCGATTGCCTCAGGTTCTTCCATCGTCTCCAGACTGTGCGCGGCTGCCCTGGGATCATACTCGAAAAACTTCCGGACGATAGGCAACAACGAACCGCGATGTGGCATGTGCATTCTCCTGTCTGTGTGGCGGACCTACTCCGGTTCGGGTTCCAGGCGGACCAGAACCTGATCCGGCTGAATAGCCTCCAGTGAGAAGCCGTCCGGAACAGAGATGTTCGAGACAGAAAGGGGCAGTGCATGGCTGCCCGCGCCTGCATCGAAGAGCCTGAGAGAAACATCCAGATCCTCCAGGCCGGCAAAGTAGAACGACCTCCTGGTCCCCGAGAGGGTGACAAGGACCTCCGCCGGACGGATTTCCGCCACCCTGAGGTGAGGAGGGAGATTGCCGGTTCTGACGGGAAGACTGATCGTCCGGTAGGTGATCTTGGACTCATGGACGAGGAAAAACCAGAGAACCGCCGTCACGGCAATGGCAATAACCTTCTCGAGATTGTTCTCCCTGAAAAACCCCTTCCATGCTCTGGTCTTCTGAGACGGAGCCACCTCTTCATAGAAATGCTCTAATACCCTCTGGAGTTCCGCGCTGTCGGCCACCTCTCGCATATCGGCCTTTCTTGCAACGGAGATCGTCCCTCTCTCCTCGGAGACGACAAGGCAGAGGGCGTCCGAAAGCTCGGCAAGTCCCAGCGCGGCGGCATGGCGGGTCCCGCTGCGGGCCAGCTTCCGGAAGTTCTTTGAGAGAGGGAGGTGGGTCGAGAACTCAAGCACGCGGTCCCCCCGGATAACAACCGCCCCATCGTGCCCTTCCGAATGGGGGTCAAACAGACTCCTCAGAAGCGGTTCGCTCAGCTCTCCGTCCAGGTCGACACCCCCGTCCAGGTGCCGGAGGATCGGCTCCTTCCCCCGGATCACGACCAGGGCACCAATCTTTTCCCTTGCTAGGTCGGTGAGGGTCCGGACGAGGGTCTCGACCTCATCCCGCGAGCCGACCAGCAACGACCTCTTCTTGAGGCCGGCGAGAGTGCTGCGGCTCCCCACGCTCTCGAGAAAGTGCTTTATCTCTTCCTGGAAGAGAACGATGACGAGAATCAGGATGACCGCGAAGAAGGCCTGAAACACCGTCGTGGTGAGCGAAAGATCAAGCACCCGCGCGACGAGGTAGGCACCTCCGACGATGGACATGCCGATCACGACAAAGGCCGCCCGGGTCTTCTTGAACCAGACGAGAACGGTGTAGACAAGCAGCGACATGAAGGCCATGTCAACGAGATCGGAAAAGCCTATTTCACTCATGAGATCGAGAAATGGCATTCGTAGAGAAACTCCCTATGAGTTATGGGCCTCATCTGCAAAAGCGTGACGAAACCGGCATCCCCGCGGGATGTAGAGCCTGGTCTTCAGCCTGGCTGTAAGTGACCGCTCGACTGTCTCCCACTGATCCGCGCTCGCCCGGTTCCCGACCGTCACCTTTCCCCCGGCAATCTGGCCATGGCCGCCCGCCTGCCCGCGGTCGGTGATGACATCCTGCAGGATCTTGCCCGCGCGGCTCTGAGGGTGGGCCGTCCTCAGGGAGACATGCAGGTGCGGACCGTACCGGCAGGTGCAGAAGGAAACATTCATCCCCTCGGCTGTCAGCAGAACGTCGGCGATCTGGGAAACGAGATCCGGGTTCTCAACGGAGCCGAGATGGGAGACAATGAGATGACGGCACACCCTGGCACCGGCGATTCCCTTGACCAGGGTCGCAAAGAATCTCTTCGAGCGTGACGGGTTCTGGATCCGGGCAAGGAGCCTCAAATCACAGAGCGGGAGCAGTTTCAGGTACGCCTCCACGTCATCTGTCCTTGCCCTCCGGTAGAGGTGCAAGGTATCGGAGAGTATCCCGTAGGTCAGAGCGGTCGCGAGATGTCGTGGGATATCCAGTCCCCGTGCCAGGAGCGTTTGGGAGAGGAAGGTGGAGGTGGCTCCGTAGTGTGTATCCACGATGGAGAGTTCGGCGGAGGGACGTCGGGAGGCGGCGTGCTGGTCAATGACAATCGTTGCCTTCTTGTCACGAGGGAAGGAGTTGTTCCTGAACTCCGGCTGTGTGTCCACAAGCGCCGTGTGTCGATACCGCGCCAGATCCGACACGCGGAGCCTGTGAACGGGAAGTTTCAGGAGTCTCACCATCTCTTGATTCTCTTTTCGGCCGATGATCCCACCATAGGCAATCCTGGAGCGGATGGCAAAACCTCTCAGCAGGAGGAACTGCAGAGCGCAGGCACTCGCCAGCGCGTCGGGGTCGGGGTGGTCGTGGGTGAGAATCAGCATCGGTGAAAGACGGCGCTTCCCCTCCGAGAGAAACCTCCACAGCCGGGATATTTGATCTGTTGTCGTGTTCTGTCTCAAAAGTTGTTCTCCAAGAGCTGCGTCCATTCCCCGCTCCCCGACGTCGTGGGAGCCGGCATGACCGCGACCCCCCCAAGGGATCGGGCACTGGTGTCAGAATCCCTCTCCCCCACATCGTACCACCTCTCAGTACATGTCATCACCGGGTGGCATTCCCGGGGGAGCGGCCTTCGGCTCCTCCGGTTTCTCGACGACGGTGGCCTCGGTCGTGAGCAGCAGTCCGGCTACGGACGCGGCGTTCTCCAGCGCGATCCGGGCCACCTTCGTCGGGTCAATCACCCCTGCCGAGACGAGGTTCGCATACCCATCTGCGGAGGCGTCAAAGCCAAAGTCCCCCTTCCCCTCCTTCACCCTGTTCACGATGACGGAACCTTCGTGACCGGCATTCTGAACGATCATGCGGATCGGCTCTTCGAGTGCGCGGCGGACTATTTCGATTCCCGTCTGTTGATCCTCGTTTTCCGTCTTCAGCGCATCGAGTCCCGCCCCCGCACGGAGATACGCCACCCCGCCCCCGGGAACGACACCCTCCTCCACCGCCGCGCGCGTCGCGTGAAGCGCATCCTCCACGCGTGCCTTCTTCTCCTTCATCTCGATCTCTGTTGCAGCGCCGATCTTGATGACGGCCACGCCCCCGGAGAGCCTGGCGAGCCGTTCCTGGAGCTTCTCCTTGTCATAGTCAGAGGTTGTCTTCTCGATCTGCGCCTTGACCTCGTTGATCCGTTTCTTGATCTCTTCCTTCTTCCCCCCACCCTCGACGATCGTTGTATCGTCCTTGTTCACGACGACCTTCTTGGCTTTTCCCAGATAGTCGAGCGTTGCGTTCTCCAGCTTGTACCCCTGCTCTTCGGAGACCACCATCCCGTCGGTCAGCACCGCAATGTCTTCCAGCATCGCTTTACGCCGGTCACCGAACCCTGGGGCCTTGACCGCGGCCACGCGCAGCGTCCCCCGGAGCTTGTTCACGACGAGCGTCGCAAGGGCCTCCCCCTCGATGTCCTCGGCAACCACGAGAAGCGGGCTGCCGGCCTGTGCCACCTTCTCCAGGATGGGGAGAAGATCCTTCATAATCGAGATCTTCTTGTCGTGTATGAGGATGACGGCGTCCTCCAGAACCGCCTCCATTCTCTCCGCGTCGGTCACGAAGTAGGGAGAGAGGTAGCCCCTGTCGAACTGCATCCCTTCCACGACCTCGGTGCTCGTCTCGATTCCCTTGGCCTCCTCCACGGTGATGACCCCGTCGGTGCCGACCTTCATCATGGCATCGGCAATGAGATCACCAATGAGGGTGTCGTTGTTCGCCGATACGGAACCCACCTGGGCGATCTCCTTCTTCTTCGTCTTGTCCACCGGCTTGCTCATCCCCTTCAGGCCGTCAACGACCGCCCGGACGGCCATGTCGATCCCCCTCTTGAGATCCATCGGGTTTGCACCGGCGGTGACGTTCTTCATCCCCTCGCGCACTATGGCCTGCGCGAGCACGGTTGCCGTCGTCGTTCCGTCCCCCGCGACATCGGAGGTTTTGGAGGCAACCTGACGCACCATCTGAGCTCCCATGTTCTCCACGGGATCTTCCAGCTCGATTTCCTTTGCGACGGTCACTCCGTCTTTCGTGACGGTGGGAGCACCCCACTTCTTGTGTATGACAACGTTCCGCCCTTTCGGGCCGAGCGTGACCTTCACCGCGTTGGCCAGCCGGTCCACCCCCTTCTTGAGGCTTGTCCGGGCCACGGTGTCGTAGCTGATACGCTTCGGATTCATGGATCTCCATCTCCTTGGAAAAGAGGCGCTGCACGATCATCTCCAGCCCTAGACGATGGCGAAGATGTCTTCTTCTTTCATGATCAGGTATTCCTTCCCCTCGACCGTGACCTCGGTGCCGGAGTACTTTCCGTAGAGGACGTTGTTCCCCACCTTCACCTGCATCGGGATCTTCTTTCCCTCGTCCGAGGTTCTGCCGGGACCCACGGCAACCACCTTGCCGATCACCGGCTTCTCTCTGGCGGTGTCAGGCACGAAGATCCCGCCCTTGGTCTTCTCTTCTGCTTCGGACGGCTCGATCACCACCCGATTTGCCAGCGGTTTCAGTTTCATATGACCTCCTTCAGGAAAACGTTCGTCGATGACAGAGCAAGTACCTGACCCCCAAGACAAGAAGAGTGCCGAGGGGACCTCCCCCCTTCCCGGCTGAGTGGAGAAAACCGCTCTCAGATCGGGCGATTTCAGAAACTCCGGCTCTCGCACTGACCGGAGGGCCCGCCGAAGAATCCGCGCCAGTGGAGGGCACGAAGCAGAATGCTGCGACTCTTCTCCCCCGTTGCATCACACACGTTTCACTCATCGACAGTTGAGGCCTCCCCATGATCTCTCTCTGTCACGACCTTCCGGAGGGATTGCCACAAGGAAGAAACCGGAATGATGGCGGTGCATAGGACTCTGGAAGATAGTCCTCCGGAATCGCGACCTGATTCCCATCCCGCACGGCCGTGTACTGGGGCGACATGATCTCCACCCCCGCTTCGTTGAACCGATCCTGAACATGCTGGTGAAGTTCCGAGTAGATCGCCGCCATGCGCGTGGGCTCATCGGTGAATGCGTTCAGCTCGTAGGCGACCGAATGGTCGTCCAGGCTCGTCTGGAGCACAAACGGTGTGGGATCTTTCGACACATCTGTCGTATCGTTCGCAGCAGCGATGAGGAGCTCATGAACCTTGCGCCAGGAGACGTCATATCCTATGGTCACCTTCGTGTGCAGGATGAGACCCTTCTCCTTGGCCGAGGAGCTGTAGTTGACGATGTGGCTTCCCAGGACCATGGCATTGGGTACGGTGATGTCCACGTTCTTGACGGTCCGGACTCTGGTGACGAGGAGGTTTCTCTCCACGACGTCACCCATCGTATCTGCGATCCGCACCCTGTCACCGATCCGGAACGGACGCATGTAGGTGAGAACCACTCCCGCAACGATGTTCGCGATTGCGGATGTGGATCCCAGCGAAAAGAGAACTCCCAGGAAGACGGAGACACCCTGGAACGCGGGCGATCCCGATCCCGGCAGGTGGGGGAAGATGACGATCACAGCGAACGCGATGACGAGAAAACGGACAATCTGGTAGGTGGGCATCGCCCAGTCATGATGGAAACCCGCGAAGGTGACCTTTCCTCTCGCCACCTGCTCGAAGAGGCTTCGTATGATCTTGAGAACGAATCGGGTAATGAAGATGGTAACGACGATGAAGAACAGATCGGGTATGTACGAGACAATGGACGTCAGGGCATCAGTCAGCGGGTCGAGCACGTAGCTCAAGAGCGTGCCTGCCCAGGTCCGGCTGAAATCGAACAGGCTAAAGACGACCGTAATGTACGCGTATGCCAGGAGGAGAACAGAGGCGTACCGCAGGCCCGTGATCCCGGTCTGCACCAGCGCGACCATCCGCTCCTCGGAAAATATCTCCAGGTTGCGTATGGTCACGCCGCGGATAGTGGTGCCTCTCCAGCGGTCCACCTTCTCCGCCGCAACCCCGAACAACCCCCGGCCACCCTGCCACAAACCGCCCGCCACAACCGTCGAGAGCAAGGTCAGCAGAACCCCCCGGAGAATTGGCTCGAGTTCCCATGCGCGCGTCTCCGGAAAGAGGGAGAAGACCAGCGACAAGTAGAGATAGAGAAGAACCAGTGTGAGAACGAGTCGAACGCCCTTCAACAGGGCGAGGTGAACCGCAGTAAGGCTTGACGCGCTGATGATCTCCAGGGAGCCCAGGCGGACCGTCGGGAACACTTTTCCCTCCCAGCTCTCCAGTTTGCCGTAGAGCCAGGGAAAGAGTTTTCGCATCACCCAGAACGCTCCCGCCAGAAGTGCTGTCAGGAGGATGGTTATGCCATTGCTCGTAATGAGCGTCCTGATCGAGATCTCCGATCTCCGCTCCTGGACCGCGGCAATGACGACCGCCCGGTAGCGTGCGGCGGCGGAATCACGGTCAAGGCCGATGACCGCTGCATCATGCCGGGTCACGGAGAAGACCCTCAGTGTATCCAGCAGAACATCCGATACACCGTCGTTCTCCGTTATCCTGAGCGAATCGAGTGCTTGAGAGTCGCGTGAGAGCATACGCAGCCGCCCCGTTACCTGTTGCGCTCGTTCATCCGCCTCGAACTCCCCAAGCGGCGAGAAGATGAAGAAGAGCGTATCCCCAGCGAGGATGACCGGATGAGCAGATGCTCTGACCTCACGGAGGGTGTCGGCCACGATACTTCGGTCGCCCGCTGCATCAGACGGAACCTGAGAAGTCGTATCCTGCGGTCGGCCCAGCAAGAGCGCCAGGACAACGATGCATACTCCCATAGTCTGCTCCCCGCCGTGATGTTTCCAGGTTGTCAGGTCAGAGTCGGTAGGAAAGCTCGTAGACGTCTTTCCGGCGGTCCTGCCAGTCCATAACGCCGCCCGACTTTCGGTGCGGCTTCGTCAGCTCCAGGTCGATATCTTCGAAGACGAGCATCTCCGTGTTCGGGGTGCACTCGGCGGCAATCGCGTCACGCTCAAACGGGATATCCGACGGTGTGTAGACCCCCGACTGCGCGTAGTGTATGTCCAGGTTTTCCACCGACGGGAGGTTCCCCACGCTCCCGGAGAGAACCACATAGACCTGATTCTCGATCGCCCTGGCCTGGGCGCAGTAGCGGATGCGGAGATACGCCATCCGCTCATCCGTCGAGAAGGGGACAAAGATGATACGGGCCCCCTTCTCCGCGGCTATCCGGGACACCTCGGGAAAGATGACATCGTGCGAGATCTGGAGGGAGATTCTGCCTCTGTCGGTGTCAAATACCTCAATAGAGTTGCCGGGCTGAACCCCCCACCAGTGCCGCTCGTCTCTGGTGATGTGGATCTTGTACTGTTTCTCCAGCGTGCCGTCCCTCCGGAAGAGGTAGGCGATGTTGTAGAGGCGTTCATCCTCCACCGTCAGGTGTGTTCCCCCGATGATGTTGACGTTGTACCGGACAGCAAGCCCCGAGAAGAGCTCCAGGTACTTCGAGGTGTACCCTGAGAGCTGCCGCATGGCAAGCCCGGGGCGGTCCGGGCGGAGAAGCGTCAGGAGCTGCGTCGTCAGCAGCTCCGGAAAGAGAATGAAATCGCATTTGTAGTCGGACGCGACGTCCACGAAGTACTCACACTGACTACCGAATTCCTCGAAATCCGAGACTTCTCTCATCTGGTACTGGACGGCACAGATGCGAACCTTGGCAACGGGAATGGAGCTCGTGAGCGGATCGGGAACGTAGTCCAGGTTGGCCCATTCCAGGAGCGTTGCATATCCGCGCGACTCCGTGTCGGAATCGAGATACCCGGGGAGCAGCCGCTTCAGCACGAACCCGTTGGAGAGCTGTGTCGTCAGGACAGGATCCACCAGAGCCTTCTCAATCACCTTGTCCACATACTCGCGCGCGGTCATCTGGTCCGCGTACTGTCCGTACCCGGGGATTCTTCCCCCGATGACGATCCTCGCCAAATTCTTCTCCTGGACGATCTTCTTGCGGGCATCATAGAGCCTCCGGGCCAGCTTCATCCCCCGGTACTCCGGGTCAACCATGACTTCGATGCCGTAGAGCGTGTTCCCGTCCGGCGTGTGGTTCCGGATGTATCCGACATCCGAGATCTCCCGCCATCCGTGGTGTTCGCCGTAGACGTCGAAATCCAGGATGAGGCTGCTCGATGAGGCAACCAGGACCCCGTTCACCTCGACCCCGATCTGGCCCTCCTGGAACATCTCGATCTGGCTCTCGAACTGCTGCCTGATCCAGGGCTTCATCCCGGGGAAGCACTTCTGCTGGAGGTCGACCACGGCCTGGAAATCCTCCATCGTCAGCGGCCGCACAATGATGTTCTTCTCAAATGTCTTCAGATCAAGAGTGGGCATTGTCGGTTCTCCAGCTTGTTTTCGCTTCTTCATCGGGAGGGTGAACTCTGCTCAGCGGAAGAGTCCGCTGAAACGGTTTCGGCGATCTATCATCGAATCAGCGGGCTGGATATTGAAGAGCGAAGCTGCATTGTCATACATGATCTTCCGCTTCTCCGCCGGGGTGATCTTGAGCTCTTCCATGAACCGAAGATAGGATTCCATGGACGAGATGGGCCAGTCGGTGCCAAAGAGCACCTTCTCTGGCTCGACACCATAGAGCATCATCTCCTGAAACTGCTTTGACATGTATCGCTCGAACCGATCGGTGAAATCGCCCAGCACCAGGCCCGAGATGTCGGTGTAGACGTTGGCGTTCTTGTAGACCACCTCCATCGTGTCCCGGAACCAGGGATTGCCGAGGTGACAGATGATGATATTGACGCCAGGAAAATCGACGGCAATCTCGTCGATATTCAGCGGGTGCGAGAACCTCAACTTCCCCTTCGCGCTGAAGGTGTCTCCGGTGTGGATCATGACCGGAACATTGAACTCCTCGGCAAGTTCGTAGACCGGGCGAAGTTTCTTGTCGTTTGGAAAGAACGGTTCGTATCCCGGGTAGAGCTTGAGACCCCGCACATGGCCGTCCTGCAGGAAGTCGCGGAGCTCATCCAACTGCTCCCGCCGGAAGGCCAGGTAGCTGATCCCGGCCACCACGTGAATGTGGGGAACATCCTGCGTCGCTCGTACCACGTCCCGCGTCGCCGGCCTGCCGGGTGTGACCTTGTAGGAGGTCAGCACCATGGCGACATCCACCCTGTTTCTCCGCATCTCCTGCTGGAGGGCATCCAGAGACTCGCGGAGTGACTCCACCTCCTCGTCGTGGTAGTTGTTGATGTGCGTGTGACAGTCAATAATCATCCGTCAGGCATCTCCCGATTGTGCGATCTCTTCTACTTCTTGAATGTGCTCTCCAGGAATCTCGCGGCCCACTCCTTCCCTCCGAGACCGAACGCGATGGCCAGGGCAAGGCAGAGCGCTCCGAATGCAATCTGGAAGGCCGAGACCAGAATCTCCCCCCCGATCCCCAGCTGTTCCAGCGCGATCGACGCCACGAAGAAGAGAATCGCATACTCTGCCACCGTGCTCATCAGGCGCGCTCCCTCTATCCCGACGTTACTCAGGTAGGTATAGGCTGCACCCTGCACGAGCTTGGCGAAGAGGACACCGAATATCAGAACGAAGACCGCCACGACGACCCTGGGGATGTAGAGGACCACCCGGTTGAGGAGCTCCGCCGCCACCTCGAGCCCCAGAATATTGAGTGCTGCAAGAAAGGCCGCGAAGAGGACGAACCAGTAGATGAGATTGGCCAGCAGGGTGACAGCCGTGAAGCGGACACCCCCCTTCAGGAGGAAATCCTCGATCCCCGACCTCTCCGCGATCACATCCAGCCGGAGGAGCTTGAAGATCTTAAGAGACGCGCGGCGGAGGATCCGGGCGACGATCAATCCGACAACCGAGAGGATGATCGCAGCAAGGAGCGTCGGGACGAATGCCGTGAACTCCATCCAGAAGTTTCTGAGCGTCTCCATGAGAATATCAACCTGTTCCATGCCGGTAATCTCCTTTCCATCAATCGGGCAGGCCCCCCCGTGCCCGCCGGTTAAGAGGAAACGGGTGAGTCCTCCCCTTCCCGAACCGCTTTGACATCGAAGATGTGAAGTCCGTACGGTGGCATGTCAAAGTACATCCCCTTTGCCAGGAGGTTTCCCCTCCCGCGGGCGTAGACAGAGCTGCCGATGAGATCACGGAACTCCACCGAGGCCGCAGTCAGGTGTTCGAGCGGAACCGTGACATAACACTGGCCGCCGTGCGGTGCATAGTTCACCACGATCATCCGGTCCCCCTTCGTCTCGTGGTGCCAGAAGAAAACGAGGAAATTCTCCCAGGTCGGATTGTCGCGCCAGGCAGGGCGAGGCGTCAACATCGTCCATCCGCCTTCCCGAAAGACCGTATCGCCAACGCAGGAGAGGAGCCGGCGGTAGAAGTCCCGAAGTACGTCCGAGCCCCGCTCCCGGGGGCGGCGAAGAAGCTGAAGCGGGAGTCGTACAGCACGGCCCTCCAGCTGGCCTTCGCGGAAGAGGACCATCCCGGGGACGGTCGAGACGATGGCGGCTGCCGCCGAGTGCCAATGCTCGTCGTCAAAGACGTACGCCGCCCTGTCCTCATGGTGGCTCTCCAGAAACCTGGCCCTCCGCGATTGAAAGGAGAACTCCGCCATGAGGTGATCCCGCACCGAGGTGGCGCCCTCCCTCAGCAGCCTGTCATAGAGCACCTTGTCGTAGGTGAAGTCGAAACCAAGGTCCTGGAGATCCCAATCCCTGTTCCAGTACGCTTCCCCCAGGAAGAGGAAGGACGAATGCTTCTCCTTCACCGCCGCGATGGCAGTCTTCCAGAACTCCTCATCCTCACCGTCAACGGTCAGGGAGGGGAGGTTGCGGCTCCAGGTTCGCGCGAAGACGTCGCGGAGGAGGAGCATCGCCATGTCACACCGGACGCCGTCGCAGAGGCGCGCCACGCGCTGCAGCTCCCCGATGAGAGCCTGCTGAGTCTCCCTGGAGAAGATGTTCAGCTGAGCCGTGTCTCTCCAGGCCATGAAGGCCGGATCTCGCCCCAGAGCTATCGTGTCCTCTTCGGATTCCGAGTTCTTTGTGAAGTACATGTCCGGATAGAGCTCGGCATCGCCCTCCTGACCGTGGACGTAGTACTCCGGGTGCGTCGAGAGCCACTCCGCGTCCCGGGCAGTGTGGTTCGCCACGAAATCCAGGATCAGCCCCATTCCCCTCTCCGCAATCCGCCCGCGTAGCAGCTGGAGATCCTCCTCCGTGCCCAGGCGGGGATCCACAGCGTACGAACAGATTGCCAGGGGAGAGCTTCCCACGTCTGCGGGAGTCCAGTCAGGCAGTATGCGACTGAACTCGTTTCTGAGGAGGAGATTGTCGAGCGCAATCTGCCTGGCCATATCACCGGTCGACCAGACACCCGCAATCCAGACGGCATCGAACCCCCACTGTGCCCACGCATCGATGAGCTCCTCCGGGATCTCCCCGAGGGTGACACGACGCCTCTTCTGAGCCGAGAGCTCGGCCAGCAAGAGCCGGGCGTCTACCTCGTAGAGGAGTGGATGGTGCGTACCGGAGAGACGCGCCGGCAGACGCGTCTCGCGACCTGACGATGATGTTTCCAATTTCGGGTCTCTCACGTTGCCTCAGGAATGGTGCCTTTTCTCCCGCTCGATTTCCCTGCCGATCCTGATCACCTCCCTGTCAAGTCTCTCTATCTCCTCATACATCGCACGGGCCTCCTTCTCTCCCGAGAGGAGGTCCAGCGACCACTTCTTGCTCTTGAAGCAGCGGTAGGCGACGAGACCCAGGCGTGCCGTCAGCTTGTCCCGCTCCACGCTGAGTCTCTTCATCTCCGCGTTCTGTTTGTACTTCTCGGCGTACTCCTGGGCCACCCTTGTCACCTCATCGACCGCCCTGGCCCCGGCCTCATAGGCCTGAGAGAAACCATGCTTCAACGCGTCCAGAACCTCACCCGCCACCTCCGCCGTCTTCCCCGCAACAGTGGATATCTGCCCGCCCACCAGCTCCGCCCCCTCCTCGATGTTCTCCGCCGCTTCCACAAGCAGGCCGGTCCGTCTTGCCGAATACCCGGCTCTCTTCTTTCCTCCACTCTTTCTCTTGGCACCCATTGCCTCTTCCTTTCATGTCATGGTACACGATTCTCACGCAGAAGCACCCTTGGACCGGACCTTCTTGCCGATGAAGTACAGAATCGCCGCAACGACCAGCAGCAGGATGATGATCAGCCAGGGCAACCAGGCCCATCCGCCGGTCTCCTCCGCCCTCCTCTGCGCGACATCTGCTTCTTCTGCCGACACCTGCTTGCGCTCCTTTGCCAGCTCGGCCTCTTGCTTGGCGACCTCGGCCTTCTCCTCGGCTACCTCCTTGGAGAACTCGGCCAGACGGCCTTCCGCGCTCGTGTCTTGCTCATCGGCCTGTTCCCGCCTCGCTTTGGCGGCCTCTTCCTGCTGCTTGCTCGTGGCTTCCAGCATCGCAGCCTCTTCGGCCGCCACCTCCGCCTCTTCCCTCGCAAGAAGGGCTTTCTGTCCTTCCACCTCCCCGATCTCCTTCCCTTCCAGCAGCTGGATTTCTTCACCGAGTTCAGCGATCCTCTGTTCCAGCTTCCTCTTCTGGGCGTTCAGCTTCTCCTGCGCTGCAAGAAGCCGCTCTCTGTCACCGGCCACCTTCTGCTTCTCCAGTCCCAGCCTCCCGGTTTCATCCACGATGAACTCCGCCAGGATCTGTTTCGTGTCGTACTGCCTCTCGATCTTCCCCTTGAGCTCCTCGACAGTGGCATCGATGCCGGCAATCCGGTTCCGTGAGTTCTCCATCGCCAGCCTGGCTTCGGTCAGCAGGTTCTTCTCGCCGGCGATCTCGTTCTCGATCCCTGCTATCCTGAGGTCTACCTTGCGCATCTCGGTCTCGGGGGCACGTTCCCTCATGAGCCTCGATTTCTCCTCCTGGTAGAGCTCCATTTCCTCCTCGAAGGCTGCGATCTTCTTCTCCGCGACGGATACCCGTTTCTCATTCAACGCAATCCGCCCCTGCTCCTGTCGCTTCTCCTTGCTCAGCTCATCGAGCGTGAGATCGATCTGCTCCACGCCCGTCCGGAGCTTCTCTTCGGCCTCTTCCTCCAGGCCCGTGACGTATGTTTCTTCCTTCGTCAGGCCCTCCGCCTGTTCCTCCACCTCCGAGAGCAGACTCTTGACCGATCCGATCGAATCGGTGAGTGTGCTCAGATCTCCCTGGAGCGACTCCTTCGCCGCCTCGAGGGACTTCCGCGCAGCCGCCAGAGATTCCTGACGTGCCTCGGACTTGGTGAGTACCGCCAGTTTCTCTGCCTCATCCAACTCCTTCCCGAGCGCCTCGACCTTCTCCGACAGAGCCTTCCTCTCTTCCTCCATCTGGCGGAGGCGTTCTTCGATTCCCTGCTTCTCCTGCGCCAGCTCCGCGTAGGATGCTTTCAGGGAGTCTGCTCGTTTCTGCGTCCGGGCCAGCTCCTCCGCGACCCGGTCCTTCTCCTCCGTCGCGCAGCCATAGAGGAACATGGCCGCTAGCAGCAGGGCGCCGGTTCGTTGTGCACATGGATAGTGTCTCATTGTTGGTCCTCCTTCTCTCTGTGGTGGCTCCGTCCTCACTGGGGCGCGCTAACGCGCTCAGAAGATGCTTACCTGCACGTACCGCTGCGGGTTCTCTCTCAGATCCCTTGCCAGAAGGTTCAGATTCACCGAGAGGCTGTCCAGATTGTCATACAACCTCCTGTCGTGAATGAGCCTCCCGAGCGTCCCCTCCCCGTTCTTGAGTTGCGCGAGGAGATAGTTGAGCGACTCGGTCGTGGTGTCCATTCTGGCCGACACCCTGTCAAAGTTTTGGGCCATCCTGGCAAATGCCGTTATGCTCGTATCGATGTTCGGCCGCTGATCCACAGCGAGTGTGTCCAGCCGTTTGGCAAACCGCGAAAGCTCATGAGCGAACACGCCAAAATCGGTGAGCGCCTGATCGGTGCGCGCCCCTTCCAGCCGAATCAGCTCTTCCAGGTTGAGGGCCGAGCTGGCCAGGTCGGCCACAATACTCTGGATCCGCATCCGGGTCGGCTCGTCGAATGTCGAGTTCACGTTCTCCAGGATCCCCAGCACATTCGAGGAGATCGGGGCGAGCGTCGCCGTCAATTCTGAAAGGTCCGCTTCGTAGACCCCCGCGAGCGTATCCCCGTTCTGCAGGACGACCGAATCGATGCCGGGCGATATCTCGATGAACTTCCCCCCCATGATCGTCTCGCTCTTGAGCACCGCCTTGGAGTCCCTCGGGAGCTGCACCTTCGTCTTCACCGAGAGGTTGATGGCAATGTTCCGGCCGGCCAGCGTCATGCTCTCCACGTAGCCTATCGCGAGACCCCCCACCGTTACGAGGTCATCGGTCTGGAGACCGCTCACGTTTCCGTAGAGCACGGTGAGGGAGTACTGCTTTGCCCGGAGATCGATCCCCCGGAGGTAGATCACGGCTCCGATGAAGAGCACCACGGCCGCCAGGACGACAATACCTATGCGGGCTTCATTGCTCAGCTTCATTGCTCGTCTCTCTTCTCTGTTCGAAGGGAGGAATCGATATACTTCCTCACGTTCTCGTCCTCACTGTTCATGATCTCTTCCCGTGTTCCTGTCACGAGCGTCACCCCCCCGTCCAGAACCGCGAAGCGGTCGCCGACGAGGAACGCGCTGTGTATGTCGTGCGTGACGACGATGGAGGTCACCCCCAACCTTTCGCGCAGATCGTTGATGAGCATGCTGATCCCGTCAGCGGTCTCCAGATCGAGTCCGGTTGTCGGCTCGTCGTAGAGGACGTAGCTGGGGTTCGGCGCAATGGCTCTGGCCAACCCGACCCGCTTCTTCATCCCTCCGCTCAGGCTCGCGGGCATCGCGGACTCGATGGGGCCCAGCCCCACGAGATCCAGGGCTGTCCGCACGCGCTCCCGGATCTGATCCTCGCTCTTCGTCCAGTCCCTCCGGAGCGGGAGGGCGATGTTTTCCTCCACGGTGAGCGAGTCGAACAGCGCAGCTCCCTGGAAGAGGAAGCCAAACTTGAACCGGAGTGCGCGCAGCTGGCGGTAGGTCAGCCCTCCCAGTTCACTGCCGTCCACCGTCACGGACCCAGCATCCGGTTGAATCAGCCCGATGATGGTCTTGAGCAGGACGCTCTTCCCGCAGCCGCTCTTCCCCAGCACCACAAGGGTCTCTTCCTCCTCCACGTCCAGATTCACGCCGCGCAGGACGGGGCCGGTATCGAATGCCTTCCAGATATTGCGGACGGTGATCATCTAGAGGAGAACGGATGCGAGAATAAAATCCAACAGGACAACCACCAGACAGGTCAGCACGACGGTGGCCATGGTTGCATTCCCCACCCCCTCGGCACCACCCTTGACGTAGTAGCCCTGGTAGCACGCGATGGAGGTGATCGTGTATCCAAAAAAGGTCGCCTTCGTAAGCCCGTAGAGGGCGTCCCACGTGACGAACGACGCCTTGATCCCTCTGATGAACGCCCCGGGGGGGATGTTCGCGATGACGACAGCTCCGAAATAGCCTCCCAGGACGGCCACGACGTTCCCGAAGACGACCAGGACCGGGAACATGAGAACTCCGGCCAGAACGCGCGGTGTGACAAGATACGAAATCGAATCGAAACCCATTGCCTCGAGGGCATCCACCTGTTCGGTCACCCGCATCGTTCCGATCTCCGCGGTAATCGTGGCCCCCACCTTCCCGGCAAGGACCAGCGCGGTGAGGAGAGGGGTCAGCTCAAGAAGCACCGACTTGATGACCAGCCCTCCCACAACGACGCGCGGGACCCAGGCGTAGATCTGATATGCCGACTGCACGGCGGTCACCATCCCCACGAACGTCGAGACGAAGATCACGATCGGGATCGACTCGATCCCGATCTGGACCATCTGCTTGAAGAAGTTCGCGGAGTACTCGCCGGCACTGGTGATGTTCCTCAACATCCACCAGACGAGCCTGACGTACCTCCCCAGGTGCTCCAGGAACTCGAGTGTCTGACGTCCCACAAAACCGACCAGGCCGAGGTCGCGCGTGCCAGCGGTCGTTGCGGTGAGAGCTGGTGCGTCCATTTACTCCCTGTCGGTTCCTTCTTCTCCTTCGGGGAGGGACTCCGCCTGCTCGGCGAGTCGCCCCTCCCGCTGCAACCACTCCTTCACCATCTCCATGTCCGATTGGAGGTCCGCGATCCTCTCCGTGTTCTGCTTGATCTGCGCGGCCTCCTCTTCATAGAGTGACGCCTTCAGAGCGCTGATCTCTAGATCCTTCTCCTTCTTCAGCTCGCCGATCTCACTCTCCTTCAGCGTCCGCTCCCGGCTCCGGCGCGACTCGATGAAGAAGGTGAGCCCGGTCTGGAGACCGAGAAAGACGAGTCCGGCCAGGAAAACAGTCGCCACCAGCGGGACGCTCACAAGGCCGAATCCCAGGCTGACATTCAGCGACACCGTGAAGACATCCCAGTTGAATATCGCAAAATAGACCATCACGAGAAATAGAATCGCCAATGGTGCAGTCTGCAGGTACTTCATGAATGGTTCTCCTCCTCAGTACGGGTTCACGCGGGAGACTCTTCCTTCTCTCTCTCGAGCTCCTCTCCGATTCTGACCACTTCTTTGTCCAGCTTCTCAATCTGGTCGACGAGCTTGCTGATCTCTCTGTCTTCGAAGAGGAGCTCGGGCGCCCACTTTCGCTCCTTGAAATGGCGATAGGTGGCAAACCCCAGCTTCGCGGTCAGCCTGTCCCGCTCAACGGCGAGTCTCTTCATCTCCGCATGCTGTTTGTACTTTTCGGCATACTCCTGTGCTGAGCGGGTCACCCCTTCTACGGCCCTGCTCCCTGCCTGGTATGCCTTCTGAAGCCGCTTCTTCAGGGCGTCCAGAATGTCGCCGGCCACTTCGGCCGTCTGTCCCGCAACGTCCGAGACCTTCTCGCCAACCACCCCTGCTCCCTCTTCTATGTTCTCTGCCGCTTCCACCAGAAGGCCGGGCTGCTTCTTCGCCCGCGTGGCGGATTTCCGTTTCTTACCCTTTTTGCTAGCCGGCATGGCGCATTTCCTCCCTCATCTGTTGTTGTGTGGAGTGCTGGTGTTGGTTCAGATTTCAGGACACTGTCTTTCTCGCACGTGATGCCCTGCCCACAAGGAAGAGTCCGACAAGGCCAGCGAGGACCAGAACAAGAACAATGATGACGAACACACCGAACCCGCCGAGGCCTCCGGTCTTCTCCTCCGCGGCCTCGGCCTTCTCTTTCGAAATCTCCTCCCTCTCCTTCGCAACAGCCGCCTCTTCCCTGGCCACCTCCGCACTCTCTTCGGCCACTTCCCTGGAAAGGCGAGCCAGTTTACCTGCTGCCGTTGTGTCTTCCTCTGCCGTCCGCTCCCGCTTCCTCTGCACGGCCTCCTCCCGCTGCCTGCTCCTGTCAGCCATCAGGGCGCTCTCCTCGGCAGAGACAGAGGCCTCCTCCTCTTCCAGCAGGGCCTTTCGGGATTCGACCTGCTGTATCTCTTTGCCATCCAGGAGCTGGATCTCCTCGCCCAGATCACCCAGGCTCTTCTCCAGATCCTTCCGTTCTCTTGCGAGTTCCCTCACCTGTGCCTGGAGGCGCTTCCGATCGGCTTCCAGACGGGCCCTCTCACCCTCCAGCCTCTCCGCCTCATCCAGAATGAACTCCTTCAGAACTGCCTTCCTGTCGTACTGATTCCCGATCTTCTCCTGGAGCTTCTCCATCGTTTCATCGATGGCCCGTATGCGCCCCTCGGCGTTTCTGATGGCAAGCTTCGCGATGGAGAGCTTGTTCTTCTCCAGGGCGATACTGTCGTCAATCTCCTCGATCTTCAGATCGACCTCACGCAGCTCGACCTCTGAGGCAGTCGCTCGCATCAGCTCGCTTTTCTCCGCGACGTAGAGCTCCCGCTCATCACCGTACGCCTCGATCTTCTTCTCCACGATGGCGATCCGCTTCTCAGCCAGGCTGACCTCCTGCTGCGCGCTCCGCTTCTCCCGGGCAAGCTCCTCCAGCGTCTGATCGATCTCCGACACACCGCTCCGGAGATCGGCTGCAGCCTGCTGTTCCAGTCCCGACACGAATTTCTCCGCCACCGAGAGACTGTCCAGTTCCCCTGAGAGGAGAGTGAGCCGGGCCTCCGTCTTCTTCAGAGAATCCTCGGCCGATGCAAGCTGTCTGGCAAGCGACTCCCGCCTCACCTGGAGAGATCTTCCGGCCTCCAACAGCGAATCCTCCCCGCTTTGAGACTTCAGCATCCCCGCCTCGCGTTGGAGGCTGGTGAGTTGTTCGAGTTCCCTGGAGAGCGTCTCTTTCTCCTCTTCCAGATTCCGAAGACGCTCGGAGAGCTCCCTGTTCTCCTCCTGCAGGTCCAGTTGGGTTGCTCTGGCCGAATCTTCCCTCTGCTGCATCCGTGCCAGCTTCTCGGCCTCCCGTTCACCCTCCTCCGAGCTGCATCCGCCGAGAAGCACCACCGCCGCAATCGCCGCAAGACTCGCACAGAGGGTGCGCCCGGTGGCTGTCATGCTTCCGTCTCGCACGTGACTGTTCCTGGAAGTTGGTCTCATGGATGAATGACAATGTCAATTCTTCGATTCCTGGCCCGCCCCTCAGAGGTCTCGTTGTTTGCAATCGGCTTCACCTCCCCGAAACCGATGGCGTTAATGCGTGAGGCCTCCAGCGACATGTTCGCCAGCAGGTAGGCCCTGACGGCATCCGCACGCTGCTGGGAGAGCTGCAGGTTCATCCTGTCTGCGCCGTGCGAGTCGGTGTGGCCCTCCACAGTCACGTCGCAGCCGGGAAACGTTCCAATCGCGTTCTCGACCTTCTTCAGGAGTCCGAAGTGCTCGGGCTTGATCTCGGATTTGCCCACATCGAAGTTCAGACCGACCAGCCGGACGATCACGTTGTCCAGTTCGCGCAAAACTTGTGCCTCGCTCCGGTCGAAGGCATTCTCGACCCTCAAGAACTGCTGACGGACCTCCTCCTGCTTCTCCATCTCCCGCATGAGTTCAGCCTGTTCTTCCGCTGCACCGCTCAGCTGGGCCCGGAGGTTCTCGTTCTCGTTCTTCGTGAAGGCCAGGTCCTGACTCATCCGCCCCGCCGAATCGCGCAGTTGCTGGACGTAGACTGCCACGGGAGCCGCGGCCTTCTCCAGTCCTTCGTCGAACCTGGCATCCAGCTCTGCGGCAGCTGCGATCTTCCGGATCGGCTCCTCGCTCGTGAGCATCACATCTTCGAGCGACTGGCTGGTCTCCTTCACCGACTTGATGGCCTTTGAGAGCTCCATAGCATGGAGGACTTCATAGCGGGCCTTCAGTGCCAGGCTCCGCGCATAGTCGGTGTCATAGCGGTTCTGATCCAGCTCCTTCTCGGATTGCGTCGCCAGATCCTTGGCAAGCTTCATGGTCCGCGGAGCCTGGTCATCCACGTCCATCTCCTCGGCCTGTTTCAGGAGTTTCCAGATCTCGGTCAGATGATGGGTCTTGATCGCCTCCAGCTCCGCAGACTGAAAGAGGGCCTCCGCCTCCGCTCCCAGCTCCTTCGCATCATCGGCGTCCCCCTCCTCCAGCTGGCCTGCCGCGTCGGCGAACTTCCGCTCACCCGCAAGCCAGGTCTCCTTTGCATATTGAGACGCCTCAGCATCCTCAGCCTGAGAGCGGACCTTCATCAGGCTTTCGAAGGCCACCCCGGCAAGCTGCGTTGATTCCTTCGCCTGCCGGAAGGAGTTCACAGCCTCGTTTAGTTTCTCTCGGATCCTTCCAAGATCCTTCCCCCCCCTGAAATCACTCTGGGCTTCTCTGTACGCTTCCAGCCCCTTGAGAAACGCCTGGGGAGCGAGCAGCTCTGCCCGGGCTTCTTTTGCCTCCTTCATCGCCTGGTCGGCATCCTTGAAGAGGGATTTCTCCACATCCTGAGCAAGGGCCGACATCGCGCCGATGGATGCGATCAGGAGGGCGGCCCCGATCGTCGCAAAAATCCTTCCGCACTTCATTGTGGTGCTCCTTTCTGTGTGTGCCGCGAGTACCGTAACGAGAATGCCTTGCCCACGAGCTTCCCCAGCTCGTCGTGCGTGATTTCGCCGAAGTGACGGCTGACGAGCTCCTGTCTCCTGAAGAGAAAGACGGCCGGTGTGCCGGTCACGCCGTACTGCAGGCAGATGTCCCGGTCCTCCTCGTAGTTCACCTCGCGGGCATCGATGCTCCCCGCCAGGGGATGGCTCTCGATGAACTCGCGGATAGCCACTCGTGTCCTCAGACTCCGCTCGTTGAGATTGCTGAAGAACACCATGATGGTGTATTCGGCCACGAGCCTCCTGTTCAAGGCGCTCTCTCTCATTCGGTCCCAGTCTGGTTGCTGTTGACGTATTGAGGGTAAGGGGTGCTGACGGAGACAGGAGTGTCAAGAAAGGTGCCAGAGCCTGGATCCTTCCCGGAGACCAGGGACCCGGCCCTTCTAAAGGCCCGGAATCCTCCAATCTGGTTCGGTTATGTGGGGATGGTGAAAGGATGGGAAGAGAGGGACTGACCGGGGCATCAGACTGGCGCCGGCTCATTGTTGCAACGGAACAGAATGCTGCAACCAAAACGTTGCACGTTGCAACGTTTTTCTACCGAAGTTTCTTGCCGTAGTTCTTGTCGATCCTGAACTCCCGCATCTTTCGCCAGAGAGAGGTCCGGTGGACGCCCAGGATCTCGGCGGCTTTTTCTCGGTTCCCCCGTGCCGCCAGGAGTGCCCGCTTGATCTTTTCTTCTTCCCCGCTCAGGCTCTTCTCTAGGGGAATGATGGGGCGGCCGTTCCCGGTTGCCAGCCGTATCTCCGGAGGGAGGTCCTTGGCTTCCAGGACGGCCCCCGTGGCCAGAACAAAGGCGTGCTCGATGGCGTTTTCCAGCTCCCGCACATTGCCGGGCCAGAGGTAGTTCACCAGGAGCTCCTCGGCTCCCGGCGAAATGCCCACAATCCGCTTGCTGTAGTAGAGGCTCAACCTCTCGATGAAGTGATTGATCAGCAGCGGTATATCTTCTCTCCGCTCGCGCAGGGGGGGAAGGGTCAACTGAATAACCTTGAGACGATAGAGGAGGTCGTCCCGAAACCCCCTCTTTGCCACCAGCTCTGCCAAATCCCTGTTTGTAGCTGATATGATCCGGATGTCAACCGGAACCCTCTGAGAGGACCCCAGTGGCTCGATCACCTTCTCCTGGAGTGCTCTCAGAAGCTTGGACTGCGTCTCCAAGGGGAGGGTCCCGATCTCATCCAGGAAGAGGGTTCCGCCGCTGGCCAGTTCGAATCGCCCCTTGCGGGCCGACACGGCGCCGGTGAAAGCCCCCTTGGAGTGCCCGAAGAGTTCGCTCTCAATCAGGGTCTCCGGGAGGGCGGAGCAGTTTACGGGCACAAAGGGTTTGTCGCGCCTGGAGCTGGCAGTGTGGAGAGCCCGTGCGAGGAGCTCCTTGCCGGTCCCTGTCTCGCCGAGGATCAACACCGACGTGTTGAATCCCTTGATGGAATCCGCGAGGGCAAAGACAGACTTCATCTTCTCGGATCTCCCTATCATCTCGCCGTAGCGGTCCATCTGAAGGGTGATCTTCCGGAGGCGCGTCATCTCCGAGACATCATGGAGTATCAACACAACACCCGCCTTGGCAGAATCCGGCTCTCCGATCATGGCAGTACTCACCAGGAAGGACTTGACCTCCCCGGAAGACCCCTTGAATTCTATCGTGTAGTTCCGCACCCCTTTCCGTGATTCAAAGGTTTCGGTCAACACATCCAGCAGGCCGGGGATCCGGTCATGGAACGTGTCGGCACAGGAGGTTCCGACGATCTGCCCAATGGGGAGGTCCAGCATCGCGGCAAGCGTCTCATTGGCCGTCGCAATGTTCATTTCCCGATCCAGGATAACAACCACCCCCTCCGGCAGGCTGTCGAATATGGTCCTGAGTTCGTCGAACTTGCCGACATAGGAATCCAGATCGCTTGCTGCCACCTGTGGGTTTGCCGTCTGTTCCTTCTGCATGGGCTGCGTCTCAGGTCATGCCGGCCAGCATCAGATCCGGCCGGCGCATAGAGGTCTCAAGGCATTCCCAATATAGCGAATGGCATGGATATTGTGAAGTAGATTCTCATACCTCTGCTCGGAATCGCATAAACAGCTTTCTGAGGGGCCAAATAGACGATTCACATTCAGCGTCGCAACGATGGGCCCCCGAAATGATGCAACGTGCAGCTCCTGCGGCAGCCCGATGGTCTTCCGCGGCCCGCAGGGGAGCAGCCGACCTGCATGGGTCTGTTCCGCTTGCGGCTGTAAGCGGGAGGATCTCCAGCAGGCAGAGGACGATTCTCACTCCCGGAGCAGAGTGGCCAGAGAAGCAGTGCCTGCGCCAAGGTAAAGCCGCAAGAAGGGGACACCAATGAAACAGGATATCGTCGTGGAACCGGACGGAGAGACCGGGCCGCCTCCGGCCACCGGGCGCAGCAAGCGGAACGCGGGCGAGCCGGCCGCTGGTGCGGCCAGGAGACCATACGGGCGCCGCGATGGAGAGTACTTCAGAAGAATTCTGCTGGCCATGCGTGAGGAGATTTTGAACGATCTCCGCAACTACGAAGAGGCCCTGCGGAACATCACGGACAATCTGTCGGGCGACACCTACGACGATGATGTGGCGGTTCAACTCAACGCCTCACTCGAAGCTTCATCGCTGGAAGAACTTGCCCGTCTCAGCGACCGGCAGAAGAAACACCTCTCGCACATCGATGCAGCCCTGGAGAGGATCAAGGCTGGCACATACGGCCTCTGCAGGAGCTGCCATCAACGCATCCCCCGGGAGCGTCTTGAGGCGGTTCCGCACGCTACACTCTGTCTGGTCTGCAAGACGGGACGGGCCGCATGATGCGACAGTCGCGACTGATACATCTCGGCGGTAAGGGGAGAACCGATGAGGCTTGAGACCCTGGACGCCCACATAGAGCAGCTCGCAGGGCTGGAGCAGACCGCCTCACCATTTGTCAGCCTCTACCACAGCTTTGAGACTGGTGATTCCCTCCGGGAAGCCATTTCCCGGGGCCTCGTCAAGTCCGAGGGAGAACCCGTAGAGGTTGACGCCGAATCAGACTACGCAGAGACCCTCAAGCGGATCCTGGAATACCTGGATCAGCTTTCCGAGCCCCGACCGAAATCTGTGGCAGTCTATGCCCGCGGGGGGAAGAGTCCCTTCTTCCTGGGGCTCCACTTCCATGTGCCCCTCCCTGCCAGGCTCACCGTCAATGCACGCCCGGATATCTGTCAGCTGATCGAAGCCAGGGAGAGGTATCACAGATACCTCGCTCTTGTTCTCACCCACAGGGCGGCACACATCCTCGAGGTGCACGTGGGGGTCATCGTGAAGCGTGTCATGGTTCCACGCGGAGGCTACTCAGGGCGAGGGCTCGATCTCTGGGCCGGCGAAGAATCCGGGCAGGTCCAGGAGGAATCCACAGAGGAGTGGTTCGAGAGATGTTTCCGGGCGCTCAGCAGGATGATCACCGAGGGCGGGTACGAACATTTAGTCCTGGCGGGCAACTCCCATCTGGCCTGGCAGTTTCGACATTCTCTTCCCTACCACCTCTCCGTCAAGTTCCTCGACCTGGTCGACACCTCAGGAGTCAGGGGACTGAGGGAGATCATCGGCACCACGACACACGCCTACGTTCAGAAACGACAGGAGACATCCCTCGATCTGGTCAATCGACTCATCGGCAGGGAGGTTCCGGAAGGATCCATTGTCACCGGACTCCATCCTGCAAGACGAGCCCTCCGGTCGGGGACCGCGGAGCTCCTTCTCCTTTCCACATCATCCGGGCCTGACAGTCGCTCGAGAAGCGAGCTGGTCCTCTCTGCCAGAAAGAGAGGCTGCCCAATTGCTCTCCTGGATCAGTGTTTCGCTCTCAACAGTGCCGGTGGAGTGGGTTGTGTGATCCGCAGCTCTGCCCTGGAGATGCCGGACTTCTCCACGTCCCGATCTGAGGGGGACCTCCATCTCCAGAGGCCTCTTCCCCGGTAGCCTCTCTGCCATGCTCAGGCTGCAAGGTTTCTCTCCCGCACTCGCCAGCGCTCATCCCGAGCCCAGATGGAGGGTTTGTGAAGTTCGGTATTTATGATTATCTATTGATCGTCGAGCCGGTTCGCCCTCACCACTCTCCATCACCTAGGAGTTTCTCATGGAAGCGATTTTCACCCTCCCTGTCTGGGCGGTTGCCCTTATTGTCTTCGGGCTTCGCGTCATTGATGTGTCACTCGGAACGCTGCGCACTCTCTCCGTGGTTCACGGGAGGCTCGCACTCTCGGTGCTTATTGGGTTCGTAGAGATACTCCTCTGGATCATCGCGGTCTCCCAGGTCATCATGCGTCTGCAGGAGAGCCCCATACTGATCCTGGCATTTGCCGCCGGTTTCGCCATGGGAAACGCCTGCGGGATAGCTCTGGAACGGTTCCTCGGCATCGGACAGGTCGTCCTGCGGATGATCATCTCAAAGAGGGAGGCCGATGTTGCAGATCTCATGCGTGCCAGAGGCCATGTGCTGACTACGTTCAGGGGCGAGGGGCGCGACGGCCCGCGAACGCTCATGTTCACAACCTGCTCGCGGAGGACACTGAACCAACTGGTCAGGGATGTTGCAGCGGTGGACCCGCAGATGTTCTACACGGTGGACCGATTCTCAAACCCGGGCCACGGCCTCCTGCTGCCGCACCCGACCGGCTGGCGTTCCATCTTCAAGAAGAAGTGACAGTCGCCTCCATCATGCCAGCCGCATCTAACCTACTTGACAAGCATCATCTTGCCTATAACCTGCTGTGCTCCAGCTCTCACCCTGTAGAGGTAGACGCCGCTCGAGACCCGCCGGCCCGACTCGCTGGTCGCGTCCCAGCGCATCAGGTAGTTCCCCGAGGGGAGCTCCCGCTTCAGGAGCCTCTTCACAAGCTCTCCGCCGAGATCATAGACGACAACCTCCGCCTCCGAGCCAGTGAGCGACGGCGGGATGCTGAAGCTGATGATCGTGGATGGATTGAAGGGATTGGGATAGTTGTGTGCGGTGAGACGCTCGACGGGAACCTCACGACCTGGTCCCCCCGGATCTGAAACACCGGTGATCAATTTTCCCCCTCCGCCCCGCAATCCCCCGACGGCATCGGCAAGATAGAGGTTTACCCAGTCAGGGCGGGCGGACCTCTGCATATGTGTTTCCTGCCATTCCTCATCGGTGAGACGAAGCAAATTGGTGGTCCTGTACTCCAGGTAGCTCATCACCGGCCCGACAAAGGCAATGGTCTGGCCGTCCGGCATGGGGAGAGCGAGAATCGCCATATCCACATCTCCCGTCCCCGCGTGCGAGATCCACCCCATCGGGGTCCCGATGCAATCTGTCGGCGTCGTGTGATAGTCGGCGACCAGGTAATCGGAGAAATCCTGCCCGGGGTCGGCCATCGTCCAACTGCCGTAGAGGAGCCTCAGGTACCAGCCCTCGAGCGTCGGCGCACAGCCGCCGATATCCGATATCAACGATTGCAGCATCCTCTTCTCGTCCGCACTCAGCGGAACGCCCTCCAGCTCCTTCTTCGCAACCTGCGTCAGCGTGTCGGTCACGCCCTCCAGCAGCTCGAAGTATGCGAGGATGGTGGATTTGAGCGCCGGATCGCTGAAGGGAAGAGCCTCGAACCTGCTGTACGCCTCCCTGCCCAGGTCCCGCAAGCTCTCAAATACCTCCGGGATCGGCTCCACATAGCATTCAGGATAGGAACAGACCGCCGCAGAGGTATAAGATTGTTTCGCATAGAGCAGGTGGTCATGGCGAAGCTCCGTCCAGGACGAAAGCTGCGTGTTCATCTTCTCCTGCCACCAGGCAGCGGTCTGCATGAACCCGGGGAGTGGCGTCCGGTCAGCAGGGGGATTGGCAGCACGTATGGCCTTGAGCCACATCGTGTGGATAGAGCTCTGCCAAAACTCATCGCCGTAGGAGTCAATCAGGTACCGGAGCGCCGCAAGGTTCGTGGAATAGTGATACTGCTCGAGCTCAGGGGTGAGGAGCTGCGCCGCTGCATCATTCCCCAGGGCGAAGAGAACATCGAGCGTGGAGGGGAAGAGCCGGCAGACAGGACTCCCGTTGAACTCTATCTTGTCGAATACGACGCTTCCCGTCACGTACGAATCGATCACAAACCGCTGGCCAAAGAGCATGAACGCCGAGGCCGGCTCCACCTGCTCGGGTGAGAGAGGATCCCGGTAGAGGATCTGGGACAAAATCTTCTGAGGAGCCCAGGGCTGCACGGCAAGAGAATCCTGGAACGTGCCCAGAACAAGTGTGTCCAGAAGCTGGTCCACGCGCTCGATGTCGAGCGCCCCGAGCAGTGAACGGAGGTTCTCCGGGGTGACGTTGTCCTGATCTCCAACAAAGAACTGAAGCACGCTCTCCATCTCCCTGTAGGTTGGCCAGGCGTTTGCCCGGTCCATCAGCTCAAGCAGAAGTGCCGCGACAATGGTCTGTCTCTGGATGTCCTCGGGCGGAGGCGTGGGGCAGCCAACCCCGTCCGACTCAGGTGCCAGTAGATAGATCTCCATCCGGCCCAGCCACATCATGGCTCTGAAATACCCCTCAAGGGGCGGTACAGGGTCTCCCCACCCTGTCTCGGTGTAGTGGCCTCTCGGCTTGAACTGACTGAAATCTATGATCCTGCAGACGCTCGAGAAGAAGTTGTAGGAAGCCACCCTCTCTGCCCCGATCAGTTGCAGCAATGTGTCAACGGTTCCGGCATTCTCCGGGAAGACGGGCTGGACCGTCTCTCCCAGGAGCTTCCTCGGAACGGTCAGGTAGACATCCACATCCCTCAGCATCTGGTTCATCTCTGGAAGGTCGGCATTCTCAGCAGCAAGACCCGGTAGAGCGCCGTGGAGTGATGCCAGAAGATCTATCAGATCCCCCTTGAGAACGCCTCTTTCCACCCTTGAGAGTGTCATGACATAATGAAAGTGGAACGCGTGAAGGATCGCATCCGTGGAGATGAAGATCGGGAGGTCATTCTCCCAGGCATCCAGGAACTGTGCCACGAAGGAGTTCTGTCGCAGCCTCTCGGTGACGACAAAACCGTGCTTTTCAATGAGCTCTTTTTCGTACTCCGTCAGCTCGTACACTGCATCAACCCGTGAGCTGTAGAGTGCATCCCCCCATGAGGCCGGAGAGCGCTCCCCGAATGTACCTGCGGGAAAGGTTGAGAGGAGCTCCTCCCTGGTCATGTCCCGGTGCGTCCGAAGGTACTGGATGTACGAGGTGAGGTCGAATTCCGTCTGCTGAGCGGCAGCGGGTGCTTGGAGCAGAAGGGAGCCCACAAGAAGGATCGTCAACCCTGCGCGTGTCGCCATGGTTCTTTCCTCTACAAACAGTGGTGCTCTGCAGGACTCGCGCGCGGAGTGTGGGGTGGGTCGTCGAGAGGTTGACGGGATCAGAGGTTCGGCGGCCTGCCCTGAGCATAGACAACGGGCTCAACGGCTCCTTACGGCGAGCCACGGCAAACCGGTATGGCTACTCTAACATACAACTGCATCGATCGAGTGTCAATACCCGGGAGACCGATGTCTGTTCAGACTGCAGGGCCCGGACATCGCAGCCCGGGCCCTGCACCCAAGAGTCACGACAGACGCAAGGGAGGCGTCTGTCATTCAAGCGTTGCCAGCATCTCCTCGGCTTTGTGGCGCATGAACGCGTACTGCATGCTGTTCAGCGTGTTGTGGCCCGCGGCTTTCTCGCAGTACTCCCGTGCGGCTGCGTTGTTGCCATCACCCGCATAGGCCAGCGCGAGCCTGTAGAGATTGTACGGGTTCTGGAGGTTCGCCTTACCGAGCGCATCGACGGCCGTCTTGTAGTCCTTCTCCTGGAGGGCGATCATCCCCTTCAGCTGATGCGCCGCCCAGATCTGAAACGTGTTCTTCTTCTCCTCTGCTACTTTCAGGTACTTCAGGTTCAGCTTTTTGGCCTTCTCCAGATCCCCCTGCATCAACGCAAAGCGGCAGCTGTTGAACCGGAAACCTTGCTCGGCGTTCTCCTTCGTCCGATCCGACAGGTCCGATGTCTTGACGGTCATCCAGGCCTTCTCAAAATTCTCCATTGCCTTCTCCGCCTTTCCCTCCTCCATCAGGATGTTTCCGGTCGCAATCAGATCCCCCGCCATATTTGCGGGATCGTCCGCACCCTCGGCAATGGCAAACTGCTTCTTCACCATGGCAATCCCCTCTTCCGGGTTGCCTTCATCCACGTACGAGACGGCCATGGCAAACAGTGCCGCCCGCTTCTCACCCTCGTTCCGGGCCATTCCGTAGAGCTTCTTCAGCTGCTCCCTCGCCTTGGCATGTTCCCCCTTGAAATTGAGATCGGTCGCGATCCCAATGTGCGAGGCGACGAAGTTGGGGTTCACCTCCAGGGCCTTCTTGTACTGGGCAATCGACTCGTCGTACCTGCCGATCTTCATCAGGAGCTCGCCGTACGAATCGTACGGGTTCGGATCGTCCGGGATCAGCTGCACGTACTTCTTGAACGCCTTCTCTGCCTCCTCGTACTGCTCCAGGAACCTGTAGGCATAGCCCATCTGGTTGTAGGGTTGTGAGAACTCCGGATTGATGGTGGTGGCTTTCACATAGTGCTCGAGGGCCTTCTCGTAGTTCTGTGTCCCGAAGAGACTGTTGCCCAGGAACGTGTGAGCCCGTTCGTCGTTCGGATACTTGGCGACGAGCTCCCCGTAGAGCTCCTGCTGCTTCGTCGGGAAGCCGTCCACACCTGCCTTGAACCCCTCGATGTAGAGACGCTCCCCTTCAGAGACCTTCTCTTTGGCCGCCACGGCCTGATCCACCCGCGCGAAGAAGCCCCTGGCCGTAGGCTGGGCAAGGGAGCAGTAGATTGAGGCCAGGGCAAAATCCGGGTCTTTCTCGATCGCCTCCTCAAAGTAGCGGAGGGATTCCTGCGCCCGCAGCTTCTCGAACAGGAACCTCCCCTGCTCGAACGCTTTCAGAGCCTCCTTGGAAGATGTCGTAACCGGCATCTTCTCCGCATTCTCTCCGGCGCACGCAACGCACGCCGTAAGAAGAGCTGCCAAAAGCAGCACCGACACAAGGTAGCCTTTTCTCATAGGGACCCTCCCATGGGATGTGTTGGGAATGTTGTGGCCTTCCGGTTGGCCGTCAGATCTGGAAATCCTGAAGTCGTCTGGAGATTCCTCTAGAGGACAGAGGGCCGGCAACTACGCATTGATACGGGGGAAGTTCGTTGGGGTTTCAGGGAGGACTCCCCTGGCGAGTGGAATAGTCCGTGCGCCACGGCGCTCTGTGGCGCCCGGAATCGCCCCGGGCCGCAAGGGGCAGAGGTCTTACGTGCGGTAGCCCGGAAGAGCCAGTTTGAGAAGACGAACCAGATCGGCAATTGCGGCATCCGCCTCACTGACGCCCAGTCCCTCCGCTGCGATCTTGAACGCTCTCTTCATGAGTTGCTTATCCTGGGCTTTGGTCTTCGCCTGTGACGCGGCAACGACCAATGCCACGATATCGACGGCCCACCGGAGGGTATCTTCACCTTCTTCATCGATCTCACCGGAGATGAGGAGGGTGTCAATCTCCTCCTGGTCCATGCCGGTGGCACTCAGCAGGGGCGGGGTGAAAAGAACGAAGGGGGCGAGCTCTGGCTCAACAGAGGGAAACCGGGCCGCCAAATCCTCCGCCGGCTCTTCCGCCTCTCCGGGCTCGTCCGGAAGGTCAACGGGTGCGTTCCAGTCTATCGTCACGTCGGAAAAGAGAGAGCTCTTCTCAGCAGCGGACATTGCATCAAGGTCCCCCGCCCGAGGGAGCACCTCCTCATTCCAGGCCTTCATCATGCAGGCATGCACCCGCTGCGCCTCCTCCACCGACTTGAATGCCCTCTGTCCCGCCTCTTTGGAATAGCGCTCTCGCTGGATGTTCATGAAATGGTAGAGGTCATCGAAAGCACCTCTCGGGGTTCTCGGCTCGCCGTATGCGTTCGTGTAGTATTCTAGGTTCACCCGGGCAGTCTCGTTCTCGGGGTCCTCCCTCAAGGCGTCGTTCCATGCATCGAGTGCCTCATCGCGATGTTTTGCATTCCAGAGAGATACTCCCAGCCGATTGGCAATCACCGAACGTCGACTTCGTTCTCCTTCGGGGATCAGCACCAGGAGTCGCCTATAGGTCTCGGCCGCATCCAGCTCCTGATCCTCCTCTTCCTGGATTTCCGCCAGGAACTCGAGGATCCCCCGCTCGGCCGGGTGCGCCTTCGCCGCCCTCTCCAGCACCCTGATAGCTTCTCCAGGGTCATCGGCAGCCTGATGTGCCTGAGCGAGAAGCAGAATCAGGCCAATGTCTTCCGGAGAGGTTCTGTGAAGTCGACGAGCCAGCGAGACAGCTTTCTTGTACTGGCCTTTCTCAATCAACAGGTCAACCTCTTCGCCAGAGTCGGATATGTCTTTCATCGTCTGCCCCAAAGGTATGCATGAAGGAAGATACTGCAGGAGGAGAGTGCCGTGCACATGGCTTCCCCTCCGTATAGGCGGGGGACGTGGAAGTGCCCACTTGGCACCGGACGGTCGCTCTTTTCTCTGTGTACCGGTTGGCTATTCACTGCCGGTCCTCCTTAGGCTGTAGAGAGCCATCGGCTCGTTGCGGCCTCGAAGCGCTATCACACCGATCTTCTCTGAACGGTACTCCCTCTCTTCCACATGCAGCGCATCGAGCACATCACGAGACAGAAGAAGATCCTCCCCATACTGCTTGCACGTGTCGTGTATCCGGGAGCAGGAGTTGAGCACATCGCCGGTGAAGACAATCTCCTTCTTGATGACCCCCACTTCACCCACCGCCACCTTCCCCGAGTGAATCCCGGCCTTGAACTCCGGGACAAGTCCGTACTTCTTCACGTACGATGTACGCCTCGCGGTGATCGCATCCTGGCAGCGGAAGAAGCACCTCAGACAGTTCGCGTCCTGGACACCCTTTTCCCATTCCCAGGAGACGACGATTTCATCACCCACGTACTGATAGATTTCACCCCGACTGATGATGATCGGATCGGTGAGGTCGTAAAAGAAATCGTTGAGCAGTTCATAGTACTGAATATGCCCGATCTTTTCGGCTATTGCGGTTGAGAACTTCATATCGAGGAACATGAAGATGCGATGCTCTTCCCTGGGCCGATGGTACCGGCCCAGGAGGAAGTTGATCAGCACGCCCTGTCCGAACTTCTCGTTGACCTGGAGCAGGAAGAAGGTCAGCACAATGATGAATCCCCAATGGAGGAACACCAGCCAGATGCCCGTCCCCCCGAGAAAACTCATCAGGCCCGCGACGACCTCCGGGTCGAGGAGGTGCTTCCGCATGGCAATCGCGTTGAAGATGATTGAAACAACGACAGCCAGGAGAAACACCGCGGCAATGTAGAAGGCGCTCTTGACCAGAAGAACCTGACCAAAGGATCTCTTCCGGAGGCGTTCCTTCAGGTAGAAGACCTCAAACGAGCCTATCGCGAGTCCGGCGAAGACTGCCGCCGAGAGGTTCATGAGGAGATTCAGGGAGTGGGATACTGCGACGACATCCTGGTACGGTTTGAACTGGAGATAGACGATCAGTTCAATGTAGAGAACGGCGATGATGTATGTCAGCGTAATGAACACCACGAGCCGAAGATTGATCGCGAATTTCGCCGAATGGGTCTTCATGGAAACCGAACGTTTGACCTGCGATGAGTAATGAGAGAAACCCACAAACCATCCCGGATGGAGCCGCGAACGCTGCTGGCTGCCTCCTGATCTGACTGCTCTTTTGCCGATGGGCATCCCGCAGCCAGAGCAAAAAGACCAGAGGAGAGAGTTTGCCGGTCATCACCAGGAAGGTCGATCGACGTTGCCTACGCACTGCACACCAGGACAATCTTGCCCACCGTGGAGCCCTCCTCGAGCAGCGCATGCGCACGCGGAGCCTCAACGAGCGGCATGCGCTGTGCAATGATGGGCTCGATCCTGCGCTGCGACAGCAGGCTGAAGAGCAGGGTGAGATCTTCACGATACGGTTCTGCGCCACCGTACTTCGGGCGTCCAATGCTGTAGAGGAACGACCTCCTCCCGTCAGGAACCAGCTTCCGGGCGGTCAGAAGGAGAAGCCCTGAAAGCGATTTCAGTTTTCCCTCCGACCGGATTGCATGAAAGCCGAGGCTGACGAGGCGGCCGCCCCTGCGGAGTGTTCCATAGGAACGCCCCACGTGCGTGCCGCCGAACGGCTCGAACACGATATCGACACCTCCCAGAGCCGATACGCGTTCGGCGAAATCCTCCTCTCTGTAGTCAATCGGGGTTCCGCCCAGGCCCTGGACGATGTGCCGCTTGGCGCCGGAGGTGGTGCCGTACATCTCGAGCTCTGCCAGCTTCCCCAGCTGTAGCGATGCTGTTCCCACACCGCCGGCCGCACCATGGACCAGGAGCCGCTCTCCGGCCTGCGCACGGCCAACGCGATGAAGCATCTGGTATGCAACGACATAGTTCATGGCGAGGCAGACGGCATCTGCAGGGTCGACTCCTGCAGGCACCTGGACCAGCTTCTCATGGGGCAGGCAGATGAATTCTGCATAGCCCCCCTTCAGAGGCAGTGCCGCAACCGTCGCACCGGGTTCTATGCCGGAGACACCATCCCCGAGCTTATCCACACTCCCCACAATGTCATAGCCGGGAGTGTAGGGGAGCCGCACGCCAAGCCCCCTCACACTTCGCAAAAGGATGTCCCCCCAGGCAACTCCTGCTGTCTGGACCTTGACGCGGACTTCCCCAGCCCCGGGTTCCGGAAGCTCATCTTCGATCAGCTCGAGAACTGCCGGGCCACCATGGCGCGATACGACTATACGTCTATGCTTCATGAGGATATCTGTCCAAAGAGAAGACCCCCCTGAACGACTCTCATGGAGCCCTAACCTGCAAAGTACTGGTATGGATTGCGAGAGTCAACTCGGTGTCGGTCACCGTCACCGGACAGTTCCGATGTCTTCACATGACCAACACCCTGCCGCCTGCACACAGAACAGCGTCCGACTCGACTGACCCAGAGGATCCGGAGGAGCGAGACGGAAAACCCCCTCAACTCCTTGCATCTGAGCTCTCCGTTGATTACCATCTCGTTCAATGTGCCCCCAGACAGACCGTCACACAAACGTTCAACACCACGGAGGAGGATGCATGAAACGTCTGACAATCATACTGTTGGCTGTCATGCTTGCAGACGGTACTTCCCTGGCACGCGATCCGAAGTTCGGCGGCGGCGTTCATGGAGGGATCTCCATTTCGGCGTTTCAGGAGCTCATCAGCGACGCCTACGGGATCGGGCCGACCTTCGGCGCCCACGGCGACCTGCAGATCATACCGGCGTTCACGGTACGACTCGGCGTGGACTACCACACCTTTAGTCCTGACGACGACAAACTGAAGGCGCTCGTCGGGGCGGTGCTCAGTCTGGACCCGTCCACGATCGCGAGCATCAACGGAGGGAGCATCAATGTCTTTGCCGTGACAGTCAACGGCATTGGCAGAGTCCAGACGCGATCCAGCGTGACGCCCTACGGTCTGCTCGGCCTGGGGATCCACAGCATCAGTCTCAGCGACATCGAGGGATCAACGACAACGGGACAGCAGGGAACACTCACGGAAGATGACGTGAACTTCAAAGGAGGGACGAAATTCGGTCTAAACTTTGCCATCGGATCCGATTTCAGGATCGCCCGGTCGGTGACGCTCTTCATCCAGGTCGGCTACACAATTGTCTTCACAGAAGACGAGTCGAACGGCGCAATCCCGATTCTCGCCGGAGTCACATTCGGCCTGTGACCGCCGGGAGATCCTCCGTCGCCAAGAAAGGCCCGCGTCCTCCCGTCATTCAGCATCGTTCCTGCGCGGGG
>Ga0209536_100000662_pt1 | contig 56229 bp, 57 predicted proteins | sample DeeMarSeWOR28_12_FD_187461 | JGI IMG/M metagenome (GOLD analysis project Ga0209536, IMG submission 187461) | Marine sediment microbial communities from White Oak River estuary, North Carolina - WOR-2-8_12 (SPAdes) (version 2) | ecosystem: Environmental > Aquatic > Marine > Intertidal zone >... | reverse complement strand
AGTTTAAGCATAGCATCCCTCCAAATATGACACACGAAACTGCCGGGTTTCGCCCTCACAATCCGGCAGTTTGCCCTTTTAAACCAAAATTTCCTTAGTTCTATCCAGAGCATATTTTATATCACTCTTCTTCGCATTTACATCTATCACCATTTCCCCAAAATCTTTGATTAGAACAAAATTCAACATCCCTTTTTTATTTTTTTTATCCGTCCTCATCAGTTCAACCATTTCGCTGCTGTTAAAATCTGAAATCAAGTTTTTATTTTTCAATAACAGGGGCAATCGAAGCAAATCGTTAAGCTTCTCTCGATTAATGATTCTTTTCCGGTGAGATAAAAACAGTGCTGCAATTAATCCCGCAATAACAGCCTTTCCATGATTAAACCTGAAACTAAAATAACTTTCAAATGCGTGTGCAAATGTATGCCCGAAATTTAAAATTTTCCTCAATCCTTTTGTATCGAACACATCATTTGATATTACTGCAAGCTTTAATTTCACGCTCTCAGAAATAATGTTATTTAATACAGATGAATTTAATTCCAATAGCAAACCCAGGTTTTTATAAATATAATTATAAAAATCCTCATCGGAAATAAATCCGTATTTAACAATTTCACCGGCGCCTGAAGTTATTTCATCTTCGTGCAGAGATTTAAAAAAATTAATATCAACCAAAACCAACGATGGCTGATAAAAAGTTCCAATTATATTTTTTGCATTTAATAAATTAATTCCGGTTTTACCCCCTATTGAACTATCGACTGCAGCAAGCAGTGTGGTTGGAACGTGCACTAACTCCACTCCGCGCATATAAGTCGAGGCGACAAATCCACCCACGTCTCCAATAGTTCCCCCGCCTATTGCTAATAAAAGTGTATCTCTTCCAAAATTTTCCCCAATTAAGGTTTTATAAACTTTATCAGCAGAGTTGAGAGATTTTAATTTCTCATTGGCAGGTAATTGCAAATAATGAATTTTTTCCGTCCTATTGTCAAATACATTTTTAATAACTTCATGGTAATATTTATAGACATTGCTATCAATTATTACAAACACTCTACCAGACAGTTTTCTCTTAGAAAGTTCAGCAGGCAAACTATTGATTATATTTTGGCCAATAATTACGGGATAGTTAAACCCCTTATTCTTTGCATTAATTATTTTCAATTTTAGACCAAATAATTTTCAATTATTCGTACAATTTTGTCCACTGTTTTACCCACAGGAAGAGAATCGGTATTAATTATATAATCTGCTTGTTCGTAAAATTCTTTTCTTTGTTCTAATAACAAATTTATTCTTTTTATAAATTTTTCTTCTGTTGGAAGTTCATCTTCCTCGAAAAGTAAGGCGGGTCTGTCTCTTTTAAATTTCAGTCTTTTAAATGCAACTTCAGGGGAAGATTTCAGGTAAATCATCAATCCAGTAGACTTAATAATTTCACGATTGAATTCAGAGGTAACGGTACCGCCGCCCAAAGCAATTATAACATTCTGTTTTTTTGACAGCAATTGTAATAATTCATTTTCGACCGTTCTAAAATAATCTTCACCTTTTAACTTAAAAATTTCAGTTATTTTCATCCCTTCTTTTTTTATTATTTCTTTATCTATGTCAAAAAAAGTCCAACCAAGTGAATTGGCAAGTATCGGACCGATAGTACTCTTGCCGGAAGCCATAAATCCAGTTAAATAAAAAACGTTTCTTTTCATTTTCTTGCAGTCGAAAGTTAATCGTAAATAATTGAAAAATAAATTTGCTGGGAAAATTTATGGTAAATTAGATGTGATATACTATCCCGATCACAAATGTTAATCCATCAATATTAACCTTTGTTTCGAAAGCATCATCGGGCAAATTAACAGTTTCTCCCTGATAAATTACTTCTGTTTTGGTGTATTCACTCCTTACTTCATACTGAGGATCGCGGAACTTCATTTCAAATCGGAAGGAAACATTATTTATCACCATATAATCCATGGATGCTGAGACATGAAGACCAAGTGCAATCTTTCTCTGCACAACTGATAAATCAACATCACTAAATTTTCTTATAAATTCACCTCTGTAGTAACCAATTCCTCCTCCCATTAAGAATTTGAAGTCTTCAGTTGAAAATGGGAAGAAGTAGTGAGCTGTTAGCTCAAAGGGAATAACTCTAAATCCATCCTCGACATTAAAAACTATGAGCTGGCTACCGACAAAAGCAGTTAAATTCGGAGCTTCTGCCGATTTGTTAATATATTCAACGTTCAATCCTAAAATAAAAAACTCGCTTAGCCTGTACCTCAAGTCCAGCGAAGGATTAAATATGTCCTCTAAAGTATATGATTGGTTTCGGACTACAGGATCAGAGGAATTCGGGTTAAGAAAAATTTCGGCAGATGTTGTATAAACGAGATTGGCAGCAATACCGAAATTGTGTTCGTTAAATTGAGGGAATGCAGGTTTTAATACAATCAGGGGGAAAAATAATATTAACAGACGATACTGCATTCAATTAAATCCAGAATAGTTTGAGGTTTTAACAAACTTGCTGAATAAAATTTAAAAAAGAAAACCCCCAATTCATACCCTGGAATAATGGTAAATTGGGGGGAACTTTAATCAGTTACAACTAATATCCGTAAAAAATGTGCCTGTTATCAACAATATCCGCTTCTTCTTTAAGCTGCGCAAGCCATGCATTGATGTATGTGTTTTTCCTTTCCTGTAAAAGATTATTCCGAATTGTACTGTGCTGAATTGAATATGCAGATGAATCAAATTCGGTTTTATCTGTTACAGAAATTATATAGTAGCCGCGCAAACCTTTAACAGGGGCTGAAATTTGTCCTTTATCGAGTGATAAAGCAGCAGAAATAAAACTGTAATCTTGTCCAATTCCAGGTATGTTGCTTTTTGCATTAATTCTCCCAGTACTCTGCACCTGAATTCTGGGATCTAAAGACGGGATCATATCTATTTTACCATTAACTCTGGATAAAATATTTTCGGCTAAATTTTTAGCCGATTCAAATCGTTTCTCATTTAGAACCTGTTGACGGACTCTAGTTTCGACCTCTTCAAAACTCTGCACTCCGGAGGGTACAACATCTGAGATTTGCGCAACTACAAATCCCACTGGAGTTTTGTGTACTTCACTTATATCATTCATTCCATTATCAAATGCAAATTTTACCAGTCTTTTATTTGTACCTATTCCCGGAATGGAAACACTCTTTTCATCGAACAGTGGTGTTTCCTGAATGTTATAACTCATCAGCTCAGCTTCTTTCTGAAAACCATTTTTTTCTGCCAGAAAAGAAAAATCACCCGCGGCAGTAAAATTTGCATCTAAAGTCGTTGCAGATTGTTTAACAGCATTTACTATTTTTTCAACGACAAATACACCTGAAAACTGATCCACAACTTTAATTATATGATAGCCAAAGGCTGTTTTTAAGGGAGGTCGTATCTCACCAATTTTTGCATTAAAACATGCATCTTCAAATTCTTTTACCATAGCACCTTTACCAAACCATCCCAAATCTCCACCCCGCTGTCCACTCCCGGGATCATTTGAATGTAACTTCGCCATTTCCTGAAAATCGGCTCCATTCAGTAATTCCTGATAAATTCGGTTCGCTTCTGCAAGGTTTTTTTCATCATCACCTTCATCATTTACTAATATATGAGAAGCTCTTACAAATTTTTCACCGCCAGACACTACATCGATCAATCTATACAAAGCATAACCCTGTGTTGAAGTAACCGGACCAATAACATCCCCCTTTTTTGCTTTCCTTAAAGAATCCACTACTTCAAGGCTGAAAAATGAAGGATTAAGTGTATCCACTGAGAATGGAAAATCAGAATAAATATCAGCATAGTAGCTAAAATCAGAAGTATCCCTGAGAAAAGAGCTTTTTACATTTTGTAAATTTTTGTAAACGAGTTGTGAATCAGCTTTTGACGGTTGATTTATGAAAATAACAAATTTTAATTTTCTTTGTTCCTTAACTCTAAATTCTTCAGAATTGTTTTCATAATATTCTCTCAGGTTTTCATCTGATATTTTTAATAGAGAATCTGGAACCAGTTGAGTCGAAAACAGAGCATATTTTGCATTTACAAAAATACTTTGTTCTTTAAATTTTCTTTCAACTTCATCTTCACCAACCGTTATGGAAGCTAATAACAGACTTTGCAGTTTCTCATTTAGTTTGGTTTGCCTGACCCAGTCTTCAGCTTGTAAAAGAATCTGCTTATTCTGGGGATCGAAAATTGCCTGTTCATACATTTCACGGTTAAAATTTCCAAGCGAATCTATAAAATTTTGCTTCAGAAATGCGGGTGGATCATTACCTAGTATAGCATCTTTAATTTCATCATCAGTAACTGTAATATCCATTTTTTCAATTTCTTGCTCCAACAACTTTTGAGTTACCAGTGCATCCCAAACCTGCTCTCTGAATTGTTCCCACTCTTCTTCAGGAATATCTTCGCCGGTTTGCTGTTTTCTGGCTTCCCTCTGCCTTTCAACTGCATTTTGAAAGTCAACGTATGAAATATCGCTTCCATTTACTGAACCAACATCATTAGAGCGTCCGCCTAAGGCTTCTAAAACATTAGAATCAGAAATAACCATAAATAATACAAAAAGGGCTCCAACCGTAATAATAAAAGCAGGTGCCAAACTTCGCATTTTGCCCATCATACCCATAATAGAAATTTCTCCGATTATTTAATTAATAATTAGCTAACAAACATAGAGACAGACCCTTTAAAAAGCAATGAAATTTAACTCTAACAAAGTCGTATACAATTAAGTAGCGAATCAATATGGTACTATTTAGGTTTATAATTAAAATTGAGGTCTATTCAGGTTGATTTTCAAATCATACAGGCATATTTTAGGTTTCAATCAATTAATTAGAATTCCAGAAAAGCCTTGGAAAAATCCGAATTTCTAAAAAGCGTACCCCTCTTTTCCGAACTAGACGATGATACTTTAGTAAAGTTATCAAAAACCGGTTCGATAAAAACTTACGGGAAAGATTCGATAATTCTCTCAGAAAGTGATGCAGGTTCGGCCCTATTTGTATTGGTTTCGGGGAAGGTTAAAATTTCCCGTATCAGCAGCGAGGAAAGTGGAAAGGAGGTAATTTTATCCATTCTAAATCCGTCAGACTTTTTTGGTGAGATGGCGCTATTAGATGGATTAAGCCGATCTGCAACAGTTACGGCTATGGATGAATCAACAGTATTTATAATTCAGAGAAATGATTTTTTAGATTTATTGAAAAATCACCCGGAAGTATCAATTTCTCTCTTACAGGAATTAACGCAACGGCTGAGGGCAGCCGGAATGAAAATTAAGGCACTTTCACTTAAAGATGCCGAAGGAAAGGTTGCTACTGTGATATTACAGCTTGCCGATGATGTCGGGCGAATCAAGAAAGGAGTCGTTGAGATTGAAAAATTACCCTACCAGCATGAGCTGGCAAATATGGCAGGAACTTCAAGGGAAACTATTTCCCGAACGCTTCATTCTTTTGCGAAAAAAGGTTTAGTTGAAATGGAGAGTTCACTTTTAAGAATAATGGATTATGAAAAGTTCAAAGAGCTTTATGGTTAATAATAAATTGTGCTGTGCAAAAAACTGATTTACATACCCACACCTCTTATTCTGATGGTCATTTAACTCCTAAAGAACTACTGAAAAAAGCCTCCAGCCAGGGAATTCAAGTATTAAGTATTACTGATCATGACAGTGTGAACGCATTTGAGGTGGCAAAAAATCTTGCGGGTAAATTCGGCATTGAAATAATACCGGGGGTTGAGATCAGCTCAGACATTCGTGATAGTGAGGTGCATATACTTGGTTATTTTATCGATCCGCAAAATAAAGAGCTGGAACATTATCTTCATTTTTTCAGAGAAGAACGATATAAAAGAGCGATAAGAATTGTAGAAAAGTTGAATATTCTTGGCTTAAAAATAACTATGGATGATGTGCTCAGACAGGCAAACAATTCTGCTATCGGCAGACCGCATATTGCACAGGCACTGCTTATTAATGAACAGGTTAAATCATACTTCGAAGCATTTTACAAATACCTTGGAAATCATGCCCCTGCTTACGAAAGAAAAGTACATCTATCCCCTCAAAGTGCCTTTAAAATTATTAATGATGCCGGAGGACTATCCTTTATTGCTCACCCCGGCAACATGCCCGAAATTTTAATTAAGGAATTGATTGATGCCGGCGCAGATGGAATTGAAGTTGTTCACCCCTCCCATTCACCCGAACGTGTTAAATTCTACAGGGGCATTGTAAACGAATACTTTCTGCTGGAATCAGGTGGCTCTGATTACCACGGCGGAAAACGGGAGGATGAAGAAAACCTTGGTAAATACTTTACCTCTGCTAAAGTTGTGGAAGCAATGCGGCTGCGTTTAATGCGAAATACCGCTTGAAAATAGGTATTCCATTTTTGACTTTTTTAATAATGAATTTTTAAGAAATTTTAATTCGATATTCTTTAAGAAACGAGCAGGGTACGAATAGCTCCTCTTTACTAATATATTTATTAAAGGTTAATTTTATGAGATTTTATTTTATAATGCTATTCGTGCCATTTGTTCTTTCAAATGCTAAAGCTCAGCAATTCAACAACTGGCAAAACCATACAAACATGAAAGTCGTAAAAGATCTGGTTATTACCGAAAATGAAATCTGGGCTGCAACCGGGGGAGGAGCATTCATTTACTCAATTGAAGAGCAATCCTTTAGTACTTTACATAAATCCGAAGGTTTGAAAGGAATTTCATTAACTTCTGTAACGACAGACTCACAGGATAAAGCATGGCTGGGGAGTTTAGATGGTGTTATCGATATTTACGACATAAGAAAAGGTTCATTCAGTGTAATCCTGGATATTTTTAATTCTAATCAAACAAACAAAGCAATAAATGATTTAGTTATAAACGGAGATACTTTAATTGTTTCCACTGATTTTGGTGTTTCACTAATAGATATCAACAGTTTTATTTTTTTTGATACTTTCTTAAAGTTTGGTTCCTTCCCATCGAACACAAAAGTAAACAGTACTTTAAAGACAAATATCTTCTATGTTTGCACTGATCAGGGAATAGCAATTCAGAAGCCTGATGCAGTCAATCTATCCGCACCTGAATCGTGGAATGTTTATTCATCGAGCGATGGCTTACCCTCAGACAAAACTTACAAGGCAACAAAATTTCTAGGAAATTTAATTGTAAGTACTGACAAAGGGTTTGCAAAATTTGAAAATGGGACCTGGTCTCCTTTCATACCGGAATTAAACAATCAGAATATTTCCGATTTTATCGTTACCAGTGATTCGATTTTTATTGTATCAGTAAGTAAGCTGTTTCTTTACAATAACAATCAGTTAAATGAGGTTTACAGCTCTTCAAGAATATTTTCCAAACTCTCTTACAACAAAAGCACTGGCTTTGCAATTGCTACTGACGGTGGGGTTATTCATTTAACCAAAGACTATAATTCCAATCAATTGATCCCAAACAGCCCGCCTGCAAATCAGTTTCCAAATATGAGTGTTGATAATCAAAGCAGGCTTTGGTCTGCAAGCGGAAAAGATGTAACGGGAATTGGATTCTATATTTTTGATGGCATAAGCTGGCAAAACTTTAACACATCGAATGAACCAGGACTCCCTTCGAATGGTGTTTGGTCAACTTATGCATCGCCTAATGGAAAGAACTATCTAGGAACATGGGGCAAAGGATTTGTTGAGATAGAAAATGATAATTTTACAATTTTTAACAGAGAAAATTCAGGGATGCAGGGGATTCCAGCCGACATAAATTTCGTAGTGGTAACGGGTTTTGATAATGATTCCAAAAATAATCTCTGGGTATTGAATTTTTGGGCTGCAGACAGAAATACTTTAAGTATGAAAACACCAGAAAATGTCTGGTATCATTTTTCAATTCCCGCGGCTCTCAACAGAGTTTTGCAAGGCCATGAAAATCTAGTCGTAGATCAATACGATACCAAATGGTTTAGTTCATTTGATGCTACCAGAGCCGGATTGTATTATTTCAACGAAAATAAAACCTTTGAAGATGCAGCTGATGACAGATCGGAATACATCTCTACTGCTGACGGTTTAAATACTAATGATATAAGAGCAATTGTTGTTGACAAAAGAGGCGATATTTGGATAGGAACCAGTCTCGGTGTAAACATATTGACTAACACCAGTGCAATACCATCCTCAACAAATCCACCATTAGGTCTTTCGAATGTTTTTACTCTGAGGCAACAGTCAATCAATGCAATGGTTGTTGATCCGCTCAATCAAAAGTGGGTTGGCACTAACGAAGGCTTACTGCTTGTGAACTCCGATGGATCAAGGTTGATTGCTACATTAACAACAAAGAATAGTCCTATTCTTTCTAATCAAATAAGAAGTCTTGCCATAGATGAAAATACCGGAATCATGTATGTAGGAACAGATAACGGTTTAACCTCATTTGAAACGCCCTATATAAAACCGCTTGAGGAATTTGACGAACTATTTGTTTACCCTAATCCTTTCATAGTAAAAGATAATACAAAATTACTTACAATTGACGGCTTAATTAGAGATACTGATATTAAAGTACTGAACGTAAACGGTACTCTGGTTACAGAATTCTCATCACCAGGTGGAAGAACGGCTTTTTGGGATGGAACAGATTTAAAGGGTGAACTCGTCAACAGCGGTGTTTATATTATCGTTGCTTTTGATATTGAGGGAAATAATGTATCAACAAGTAAAGTAGCTGTCCTGAGAGAATAGTTTATATTTTTCCTCTCTTAAAAATTTTAATGATCGATTTACTCAACATTTCTCTTCAATTCACCGGAGAATATCTCTTCCAGAATGTTAATTTGAAAATTAATTCAGGTGATAAAATTTGTCTTGTCGGCTCTAATGGCACAGGCAAATCATCATTACTTAAGATGCTCACCGAAAAACTCGAGCCTGAAAGCGGATTAATTCAGAAACAAAAAAATGTTGCAATAGGGTATCTACCACAGGATCAGGTTGTTCATCGCGGGACAACGTTAATCGATGAAGTCTTCACTGCCCTTTCAGATATCAAGTCGCTTCATCAAAAGGAAAAAGAAATTATCTCTCAGCTTGAATTATCTTCGCTAAGTGATGAAGAAAAGGTAGATCTTGTAAACCGGCTTGGTGAAGTTCATGTTCGTTTGGAAGAACTTGAATTTTACAGTGCGGAATCTAAAATAGAAAAAATTCTCACAGGACTGGGTTTTGCAGAAAAAGATTTCAAAAGACTAACTGATGAATTTTCCGGCGGCTGGCAGATGAGAATTGCAATGGCAAAGCTTCTAATTGCTCAAAACGATTTGCTTTTATTCGACGAACCAACAAACCATCTCGATCTTGATTCACTGCAATGGCTGACAGACTACATACAAAGCTTCAAAGGATCGATGATAATTGTTTCTCACGATAAGAATTTTGTTAATCTCACTACTGACCGGACATGGGAAATCTTTCTTCGTAAAGTCAATCCATACAACGGAAAGCTGAATGATTATCTGAAATACAAAGAAGAACGCGACCAGATGCTGATTAATCAGAGGGAAATACAGCAGAAAAAAATTAAAGACACCCAGCGGTTTATTGAACGATTCCGTTACAAGGCTACAAAAGCAAAACAGGTTCAGAGCAGGATAAAACAGCTTGAAAAGATTGAGCTGATAGAAATTCCTGATGATGAGGAAACGGTTAAAATTAGATTCCCAAATCCACCGCCAAGCGGAGTTTTTAATGTCGAGCTGAAAGGTATTTATAAATCTTTTGGTGAAATGAAGCTGTTTGATGGAATTGATTTTAGAGTGAACCGTGGTGATAAGATTGCATTTGTTGGTCCAAACGGTGCAGGAAAAACAACCCTTGCAAAAATTATTGCAGACAAAATGGATTTTAACAAAGGCGAAAGAATAAATGGGCACAACAATATCATCTCATATTACTCGCAGGATGTTGCTGATACGCTGAAACCCGACATAGATTTAATTGAAACGCTTGATTCGGTTGGTTCTGAAAAAACAATCGGACAACTTCGGTCACTGCTTGGCGCATTTCTTTTTACGGGCGATGATGTTTTTAAGAAAGTCGGAGTTCTATCCGGTGGAGAAAAAAGTCGATTGGCACTTGCAAAGATTTTGCTCTCCCCTTCCAATTTTATTATTCTCGATGAACCGACAAACCATCTCGATTACTCATCCAAAAAAGTGTTGCAGCAGGCATTGGTAAATTTTTCCGGCTCGCTGATACTTGTCTCTCACGATGTGGAATTTCTCAAGCCGATTGCAAACAGAGTTGTTGATATACGTGCAGGCAAATTAAAAATTTACGAAGGTGATATTGAATATTACCTCTACAAACGAAATGAAGAAACACAGGAAGTAGTAACAGATAAGACTGAACAACCAACCGAAACATCTTCTCGCAAAGAGCAGAAGCGCATTGAAGCCGAGAAACGCCAACAAAGATACAAAGCAACAAAAGATTTGAAGGAACGCCTAACAAAGCTTGAAAAAGAAATCCACAAGCTTGAGCAAGAACTTGAAAAAATACACGCAGAGCTTATCAATCCAGACACGTACAACAACCACACACAAATACGTGAGCTAAATGAAAAGAACAAAGAGATTAAATTATCACTTGATGAAAAAGTAAAAGAATGGGAAGAAGTAAGTTTGAGTTTGGAGGAGATTGAGAAAGAGTTCAGCTAGCAGTTACGGGCGTACGGTAACTGACCGGATGCGTTTACAGCTTGTATAGCTTCGCGGGATTCGTGCCATGACAGATTATTAATTTATTATTTCTTAACTTAAAAGATAATTTTTTCTATAGATATTTAATCCTCGACAGAGTCCCTAAGCTTGTTCCTATATAGCGGATTTCTAACCAAACTCTGTCTGAATCTGACGACTTAACGGGATTGAACTTACTTATGTGAACCTGTTTTTTTGTCGCGTATGGGACAAAATATTTTATGGGTGGATCTATATCTCTTAGTAGAACGTCACGGTACGACCGTGACGTCCAAGATATACTGTGCTGTCAGGGTTGTACCCTGACAGCTGTCTATTTCTGATTTAAAGGGTGTCAAGGTCGTACCTTGACACCCGGTTGAAAATGAATATATATTTATGTGAATGTGTTAGCCATCTCCCATTATATGTCGTCTCTGACGGGACTTCACTTTTTTGTAATTTTCTTTTCTATAAATATACAATCCCTAACAGGATTGAACTTACTTATGTGAACCTGTTTTTTTGTCGCGTATGGGACAAAATATTTCTAGTAATGACAAAGTGACAAACCAATCGTAGTCCCGTGGGGACGGTATAGATTTATTGTAATTTCATATAATTTGTAATTCCAAACGGGATTAACATCGCAATCCAAATAATTATTATTCAGCCTTGTCCCGTAGGGACGATATAGATCTTAATCTTTGCTCGAAAAAAATAATTCATTTAAACCCTCACACCCAAGAACTCTTCGGCAAGTGCAATACCACCATAAATTGCAGCATCATCGGCAAGCTTGCTGGCAACGATCTTCAATCCTTTTGCGGAATTTTCAAGCACGTGTTCATCAAAAGATTTTTTTATAAACGGCAGCATATAAAAATCCAAAGCTTCAATCATTCCGCCGCCGAGAACGATCATATCGAGATTAAGAAGATTAGAAATGCCAGCAAGAATCCCTCCAATAACATCACATCCTTCTTTTATTCGCTTACAGACAACTTTATCATCAGACTTAACAGCAAAAGCCAGCGACTTACTTTTTATCCTCTCGCGGGATTTAACCAGCTTTGAAAGCTTGCTTTGCTTACCTGATTTAATATCCTCTATAATTTTATTTACTATTGCTGTCCGGCTTGCAATTGCTTCAAAGCATCCTTTATTTCCGCAGCCGCATTCCGGTCCGTTCTTCTCAACAAGCATATGCCCTATTTCCCCGGCTCCAAAGTTTGAACCACGGTACAGCTTGCCATTAATTATCAATCCACCCCCGATTCCGGTGCCGACAAACACAGCGAGCAAATTATTTGCATTTTTACCCACACCAATGTTTTTAATTCCCAGCGCACCGAGGTTTACATCATTTTCTATCAGAACCGGGAAAGGAATTTCAGCCTCAAGCATTTTTTTGATATTGAAATTTTTTAATCCAAGGTTCGGTGCTATTCCAATAACTCCGTTAACCGGATTAACAGTACCGGGTACACCAAGACAAACAGCTTTTACTTTATTCTTGTCGATATGAGCCTTTTCAATCAGATCATAAACAACTTCAGCAAGTTGGTGGACATATTTTTTTCTGGATGACTTAGGATCGGTAGGTTTTTTCACACGGGCGATTATTCCCTCTTTAGAATTTACCACACAACCAAGAACTTTCGTCCCGCCCATATCTATGCTGATAACAGATTCTTTGTGCATTTGGGAATAATCCTTATTTGTTTTTGAAAAACTAAACAGAAATTGAGTTTTATCAAAAGGTTCTATGACCGTCACGGTCGTACCATGACTAAATTCATGCTGTCACGGAATCAGCCGTGACAGCCGGGTAGTTTTTATTATTTTTGTTACAATGAAATTTCAAAACAAACCTAAAAAGCGTTTCGGGCAGAACTTTCTGCAGGATGAAAACATCCTCAATAAAATTGTAAAGGAAATAAATCCTCAGCTAGATGATGCAATAATTGAAATAGGTCCCGGTTATGGTAGCCTAACACGAAAACTACTATCAGCAACAGAAAATCTCACAGCAGTAGAAATTGACAATGAACTAGTAAAAGATCTGAAAGAAAAATTTCCACGACTAAATCTCATCAACGAAGATTTTCTAAAGACCGATTTGTCTACTTTAAATTCACAAGAAAATAAACTGCGAATTGTCGGGAATATTCCCTATAACATCACGTCACCCATTATTTTCAAGCTGATTGAGAACAATAAGCTAATTAAAGATGCTGTGTTTATGGTTCAGCTTGAAGTTGCAAAACGAATGACCGCCGATATGGGTACTAAAGATTACGGTATTCTGGCTGTTGTACTGGATTATTTTACTGCGACCGTATTGTGCTTTAGAATTTCACCAAATGTTTTTTATCCAAAGCCAAAAGTTCATTCAGCACTAATCCATCTTTATTTTAAAGATTTAATGATTACGGATGATCGGAAAAAGCTTTTTATCAAAATTGTAAAAGCCGCATTCGGGAAAAGAAGAAAAATTCTTAAAAATTCACTTAGTAATAGTATATTTAACAAAGTAGATTTTACAGGTTCGGGTATAGACCTTTCATTAAGGGCAGAAAATCTCTCTGTTCAAGATTTTGAAATTTTAACGGACTTTGTCCTTTCAAAAACCGGTCACTCCCGGCTTCCAACAGAATAAATGTTCTAAACCGTTTGAATGGATAAACTCAAGTCTTTAATTAAACATCTTAAAGCATTCGATGTAGTAGTAATTATATTCTACATCGTACTTTCGATTGTTCACATAATTTTCAGATATAAGATTGATACTTGGCTCATATGGGTTTTAGTAAACTTTGCAATCATTATTATCAGCTTTCTACTTGCCTATCTGGAATCAAAGCACGATAACGAATTCTGGAATGGAGTTCACTACTGGTATATCGTACCTGTTATTTTACTTACCTTCAAGCAGCTCTATTTTATGGTAAAGCCGATAAGAGTATATGATTACGATTATTTATTTATTGAAATAGACAGATGGATTTTTGGAGCAGATCCAACTCATCTTCTCCATCAAATTGCAAATCCTGTTTTAACAGAACTATTACAGATTGTTTACGGTAGCTTTTATCTTCTTCCTATCCTGCTAGGTTTATTTTTAGTCAGAAAAAAGAGATATGTTGCAATGGATTTTGCAGTATTTATAATAATTTATGGTTTCTATCTTTCATATTTGGGATATTTTATTCTGCCAGGAATAGGTCCAAGATTTACACTGCACGATTTTAATACAATAAATGAACAATTGCCGGGTTTATTTCTTACGAATTTTTTACGCGAACTTGTAAATGCAGGTGAATCAATTCCTTCCGGCACATTAAATCCTGGAGATGTTGTGCAAAGGGATATTTTTCCAAGCGGTCATACGATGATGACGTTAATAGTAATGTTTCTTTCAGTCAGATTAAAAAGCCGGTCACGTTATTTCTTTGTTCCTGTAGGAACCTTACTCATTTTCTCTACAGTTTATCTCTGGTATCATTATGTAATTGATTTGATTGGCGGTCTTGCTTTTATGCTATTTGCTGTATGGTCTGGTAAATACATTTTCAACTGGTGGAGAAGAAAAATAGGGAAACCCGGGTTTGAATATGGAAAATATTAAAATATTCATGACCACTCCTTTTACTCAATTAAGCTATGGTGTATGGATAAAATAATGAATGATTGAGTGATATAAGGCAAACCACCCTGTCACAGAATCTTTAAAATGAATGAAAAGAAAAATAAAGTAAGAAAAATTTTCGATTCAATTGCATTTAAATATGATTTTTTGAATCATCTTTTAAGCTTTGGTCTTGATAAATACTGGAGACGAAAAGCTCTAAAATTAACCGGTTTGTCGAAAGAAAGCTTTCTGCTCGATGTTGCATGCGGTACGGGAGATGTAGCAATTGAAGCTAAGAAACAAGGTGCTGCAAATATTGTTGGTGCTGATTTATCCCATAACATGCTGAAATTTTTTAAAACCAAATCCAGTTGGATAGAGGGAAATATTGTTCAAATGGTGGCTGAAATAATGCCATTCAAAAATGATTCCTTTACGAATATTACAGTAGCCTTCGGAGTCCGAAATTTTTTCGACATTAAAGAGGGATTCAACTCTTTTTACAATACACTAAAAAAAGATGGCAAAGCAACAATAATAGAATTTCAATTACCCAAAAGTAAGCTGTTCAAAGGACTTTACAGATTATATTTCAACAATGTTTTACCGGTAGTAGGCGGATTCTTTTCAAAAAATAAAAGCGCTTATACTTATTTGCCAGAATCTGTGAAGGAATTTGATGAACAAATTGCAATAGCAGAATTGCTCAAAGAAGCGGGGTTTTCAAAAATAGATTCGTACTCTTTATCCCTGGGAATAGTGCAGGTCCTTATTGCGACTAAATAACTATTTAATATCATAATCTATCAAGTCCTGGGTAACAGTTGTTGCAGTATCAGTAAAATTTATTTCACCTGTTAACAGAATATTAGTTATAACAATGTTACCTTTCATTTTAACCATTCCGATTTCATCTGCAAACCATGCATAAGCTGAGAATCTTTGAACTGTCTGATTTAAGTCAGTAACAATATCCAAATCATACTTAACTTTTTGAGCTGATACCTCAACCGCTCCGTTTTCCAGATTTAAGGTGAGATCTTCCTGTGCAATAAAGTACCCATTTATATCCATTGGACTAAAATTTACACCGGGCTGCAAACTAACTGTAATTCGCAAAACCGGCCAGATGCTCCCTGAAGCAAGGGGATTTAACAATAATCGCATTTCATCCTGTGTGGAGATTAAATTTTTAATCGAATCAGGAAATAGGTTTATAAAATCACTTATATCAATAAAATAAAAAATGCCGGTAGGTGTTTTTCTGAAATAAGAAATGTTTTCCGTAATGCCGGTACCATCATCAAGGGAATCTCTCTGCTCTCTGTACATAACAGTATCAATGTAGATTTCAGCACCATAATTAACAGAACGTGTTCCGGCAACAATCACCCCGTTAGAATTCTCCTGTTTAAATCCATATTTGTAAGACGTTCCCTCCACCCCGGGATAATAATTTTTCAGGTTTTGTTCTGATGGATTCGTTGAATTATCAGAGGTGCAGAAATTAAAGGTAAAAAGAATCACACAAACAAAAATAAATCCTAAAAAGCCCTTTTTTATCAACATTTACTCCATAATGTGTTTTTTCAATTGATCAAATGCTTTAAATCTATGACTGATTCTATTTTTAATTTCAGAATCAAGTTCAGCCATTGTCTGATTAAATCCATCTGGTACAAACAAGGGGTCATAACCAAATCCATTAGTTCCTCTCGGAATTTTAATTATTTCACCTATAACTTCACCAATAGAAGCAAAAAAATCAGTGCCAAAATAAAAGACTGCCGCACAAACAAACTTAGCTTTATACGGCGGCGGGTATTTTTCCAGATTTTTCAGCAACTTTAAATTGTTTTGCTCATCAGTTGCCCCTAATCCGGCATACCTTGCAGAAAATACACCAGGCTCATCATCCAATTGTTCAACCACAAGACCCGAATCATCCGCAATAACCGGTAGCTTATACTCTTTAAAAATAACAGATGCTTTTAATTTCGCATTTTCAACAAAAGTTTTTCCAGTTTCTTCAATCTCAATAGTATAATCTACATCAGAAAGTGAAAGGATTTGAACATTCAAATCACTCAGAATTTTCCTGACTTCTTTTACCTTTCCCTCATTTTTGGACGCAAATATTATTCTTTTCATTTAATCCTTTTAAAGAGTTTTCTCAATTCCTGCCTCCCTTCGGCAATAATTTCATTATCTGCATAAACCAACGACTCATTTTCTTTTACTTTCCATTCACCGTTTATCATAACACATTTTACATTCTGATGATTCGAAGCAAAAACTATATCTGAGTAAACATTAGAATCGTCTAAAGAGTTCGATGACGTATTAAGATCCAGTAAAACAATATCAGCAATTTTTCCGGTTTCAATGCTTCCAATTTCATTATTTAAGTGAAGAGCTTCTGCTCCTTCAATAGTAGCCATTCTAAAAATTTTAAGAGCACTCATTGCTTCCGGACCCTGTGCGGGCTTTTGAATTAATGATGATAATCTCATCTCGTTAAAAATGCTTAGGTTGTTATTGCAGGGAGCACCATCAGCACCTAACGAGACAGATATTCCCTCATTCAAGTACTCCGGAATAGGTGCAATCCCCGAGCCTAATTTTAAATTTGCAGATGGACAATGTGCAACTCTTATATTTTTCTCTTTCAGAATTTTCCTTTCAGTTTGATTAGTGTGAACGCAATGCGCAAGAACCGTATAATCATCTAACAGATTCAAATCATCAAAATATTCAATATTTTCTTTTTGATATCTCCTTCTCACTTCTTTAATTTCATTTAAATTTTCAGATGAATGAGTATGATAAAGGCTGCCGGGGAAATCTTTTATCATCTCTTTTGTTTCTTTAAGAAGTTCTTCGCTACAGGAAAGTACGAACCGCGGTGCGAATGCGTACTTAATTCTTCCATTGTGCAGATTATGGTAATTTTGCGCAAGCTGAATTGAATCCTTCAGCTCATCTTTCGTAGAAGATTTAAATTCCGGAAAAAGATCGTTCTTATCAATCATACATTTGCCTGAAAAACCACGAATTCCCGAATTAATCATTTCTGAAAAAATAATCTGCTGATGCCTCAGAGTTCCCATGTCAAGAATAGTTGTAGTACCACTCATAATTAATTCGTTTAATCCAAGTCTGCACGACTGTCTGAGTGAATCTTCGTTGTGCGCATTCTCAAAAGGGAAAATTTTTAATTTTAACCAGTCCAAAAGAGGAAGCTCCTCTGCAAGTCCTCTAAACAATGTTTGGCAAAGATGCACGTGTGTCTGAACGAAACCGGGGATAATAGTGTAATCCGGATAATCAAATATTTCACTGTACTCATCTTTGTTAATTTTTTCAAGTGGAATAAAGCCGGAAATTTTGTTGCTGGTAATTTCTAATGCAGTATCTTCAAAAATATTATCTTCTTCATCTGCACAAATAATTCTTCTGGGAACAAGTAATTTTTTAATCATCTTTTTACTTTATTCATTTAAAAGTTCTTCTGTCACTTCGAAGGCATATCTCAAGTGAGGTATTACAATTGAGCCGCCGACTATTAATGCCACGTTAAATGTTTCGTACAATTCCTGTTTTGTCGCACCTTCGGAGACAGCACGATCAATGTGATAAAAAATGCAGTCGTTGCAGCGTAAGACCATAGATGCAGATAAGCCCATCAACTCCTTGGTTTTTGCATTTAATGCACCATCGATGTATGCTTTGTTATCGAGTGCGAAAAATTTGTTAAAGTCTCTGAAACCCGAATTTAATATTTTTTCGTTCATATCCAATCTGTATTTTCGTGTTTGAGGAAGGGATTTTTTCATGTTTTTCCTTTCTTTTTAAATATCAAATTTATTTTTTTCCGGATCGTACGAAACTTCAAGATCATCCACATTAAAATCGTCCGGTTCATCTTCCCAATCATATTTCTTAGCTGGAGGATCTACTTTTCGAAAAAGGTATGCAGCTACCAATCCTGTAACAGCACCGAGCAGATGCGATTCCCACGAAATCCCTTTCATTCCGGGCAGCATTCCCCAGACAATTCCCCCATAAAGGAATGTAATAATCAAAGCAAGAGTGATCGATGTATTATCTTTTCTGAACAATCCACTGAAAAATAAAAAGCTCACAAATCCGTATACAATTCCGCTTGCACCTATATGATAAACCTGTCGTGCAAATATCCAGACTAATAATCCGGTTACTAAATAAATAAAAATAAATAAGAAATATGAAACCTTGGGATAAAAGAATAAAATTATCCAGCCAAGTATTATTAACGGAAAAGTATTGGAAATTAAATGGGAGAAATCTCCGTGAATTAAGGGTGCTGTAACGATTCCGAGCAACCCGGTAGTATTGCGAGGCAACAATCCCATTTTGTAAAGATCTAAACCTATAAATTGTGCTGTGAGGTGAATAATCCAAAGCAGAAATGGGAAAATAAGGGGGATTACAAATGCTTTTATTATTTTTTCGTTTTTGGATGCTGACACAATAATTAATTTTGTTATTTTTTTGTGATGAATTTAATATTATAGGACATATAAATTTCAATCCAAAAGTAAACTAAATATTTAAATATAAAGTAAAATTGCTATGATAAAATTCAAAATAAAAACCACGTTGTCATTAATCGTCATTTTGTTAGTATTTGGAATTTCAGTTCAACAAGTTTATGCCGGTGCATGGACACAGAAAAAGGGGGGTGGATACTATAAACTAGATTTTCGATACTTAAGCGGCGAAAAAGTCTATGATCCGTCGGGGACAAAAATTCCAATTTCAAAATTCACAGATTTAACCATTGGTGTATTCGGATCATATGGAATTACAAATGATTTTACGTTTTTTTTAGGTGCCGCGGTTTTTAAATCAGTTAAGTTAGATACGACAGTTAGCGGAGTGGAAAACGATATAAAGGGATTTGGTAATATGATGATTGGCGGAAAATACAAGATGGCGAATTTTGGAAAATCAGTTTTAAGTGGAAAATTGATATTCGGATTACCCACAGGAAAAACAGGTGATGACGGAGCCTTGTGGATCGGTAGTAAGGATTTCAGCCAGGCAATTGGATTAGAATATGGATATTCGCTTTATCCTGTTCCTGCTTACTTAAACGCAGGGGCAACATTCACAAACAGGTCAGCCGGTATATCGGACCATTTTAATTATGCTCTTGAAGCAGGTTATTCTTTTTTGAAAAACCTTACATTAATTGTTCGTTTCCATGGACAGATTTCATTTGAAAATGGCGATGTTAATGTTAAAGGTGGCTTTGGTACTTTTTCAAATAACCAGCAGTTCATTGCCTACAATGCAGAACTTATTTATAAGTTTACCGATAATATCGGAATAAAGGGATATTATGAAAGTGGTGGTGCCGGAAAGAATATAATCTCTGCACCTGTTTTAAATGTTGGTATGTTTTTTTCTAATTAAAAGCTATCATTTATAAACAACTTATCTAAAAAGCCCCGTCCTAGGTGATTGAAGAATGGGGCTTAATTGCTTTTATTTACTTACCAAGTTCTATTTCATCAGGATCATCTTCTTTGTTTCGACAAAGCTTCCAGCATTTAAAGTGTAAAAATAAATACCGCTTGCTAGTGAAGAGGCATTGAAATCCACTTCATAACTTCCCGAAGTTTTTATTTCATCCACAAGTGTTGCTACTTCATTACCAAGAACATCGTAGACTTTAAGTAAAACGTGCGTGTCACCCTGAGTATGTCGAAGAGTGACGGATGGGATGTTGTATTTTATCTTTGTAGTTGGATTAAACGGATTTGGATAATTCTGATAAAGTTGAAAATTGTCCGGTAAATTTTGCTGGTTTGAAGCAAGTTGTGTAACAGTAGATACATAAGTGATTTCAAAGTGTCCTCCTTCACCAGCAGGTAAAGTAAGAATTCTATCATAAGGATCGTAATTGGTATATACTTGACCATCCTTTATAACCTGTGAAATAATAAGGTTTGTATCTTTTATCGCCAAAGGTGTAAGCATAAGTTCACGGTTGTAATCCAGAGATTCATAATTATAATGCAAAGTAACCGGTTGATAAGTGTAGAACAGGCTTCCATATAAATAAGTATAATAGCCTAATTCAGTTGAATGGTATCCCGCTTTCCAATCTCCGCCTTTTTCTTCATTCCATGCAAAGGCACCATAGCGTGTTCTATCAGCATATACTTCACCATAAATGTGGTCTACAAAATAATTCATATAAAAATTTATTGATTCATCAGCCATCTGAAGGTACCAGGATTCCTTTGTAATATCATACATTTGTAATCCAGCAGTTATTGCTTGTTCCATCTGCCACCAGGCTTTTGTTGTATCCTGTAATCCCCACAAGAGCATCTCACCTGTAACTCGGTTAAAATCTTTATACGGTCCCCAATATTCATGGTCATACCCATTATCCCAAACATGAGTAATTAAAAGATCTGCGTTATTTTTATAAGATGGATCAGGAAATAACTGATTAATTCTTGCTAAACACCAACCAGCTTTTAATACATGTCCCATTATTGTCATAGTTTCGCTGTTATCCCAATTCCAATCTGAATCGTATCTTTCAACAAATCCAATTGCCTGCTGCGGCATGCTTGCAACCATGTGATTAATAATTTCATTTGCTAGTTCTTCTAATCTGGATTGATAACCTGAATCCTCTTTCATCAGGTAGAGATATAGAAGATGTGTTGTAATTGCATCGACAGTTGCATTAAAACTCTTATCCCAGGTATTTTGATTATTAAAACTTGCTTTATCATAGTAGCCAAGATATGCAGGTCGAGTATCCCAATAAATATTCTCAAGATGATTATAACCCCTCATCAGCCAGTTCCATGCAGTGGTGTCTCCGGTTGCTTCGTAAAAAGCGGCAATACCAAGTAAAGCATAGTGCTGGAAAAAAGCTGTTTTATCAGCTACCGGATTAATCGGATTGCCATTTATGTCTAAATCCTGAAACCATCCGCTATTAACGTTATCCCAGGCGTGTTCATACATCCAGTTCAAAGCTTGTTCTGCAAGATTAATATATGTTGTATCACCGGTCAGCATATACGCACGAACCATAGCATAAATATTTCGGGTTTGCGTTAGCATGTGTTTATTTGTTCCGATAGGAGTACCATATTTATTTATGTTTGTAAAAAATCCACCTGAGGCATAATCGTAAGTTTGCAGCCAGAATTGTGCACAGCTATCTGTGTACCCAATTGCAAGAGAAGGATTTTGTAAATAAGGTGATGTAGGAGAATATTGTGCTTGCAGTGAATTACCGAAAAATGAAATAGAAAGTAAAGAAACAAAGAGGTAAACTTTTATCATAGCTGACACCTAGAGCAAAATTATATTTTGACTAATTACTTACGGGCTTTAGCAAAAGTATTATCTTTTCTTCGTACAATCAAGTTTAAGTTGCGCACCAAAGTTTTTGCTTTCCATCAAATCCTTTAAAAACGCACTCTTCATCTCTGCTCCACTTAATTGATTCTGCTAAACCGGGTGATTCTTTTTCTAAAGAACTTTTAGCTGAATCACTTAACCAAATTTCCGCACCTTCGCCCTGTTGCATTACGCGTGCTGCATAGTGGACCGATTTTCCTGCAAGAGCCCTACCATCTGCGGTGACTTTTCCGAAGTGAATTCCAATTCTCACTTTAATATTATCATTACCTGGATTTCCAAAAAGACCAACTGCAAATGCATAAGCTTTCATAACGCTGTGAAAGACTATAAATAAACTATCGCCAGTCTGATCAATTAATATTCCTGAAAATTTTCTTCTCAGCTGGTTTGCACGATCTTGATGAGCCTTACGATAATCAGTATATAATACAGTCCCGATTTCTGAAAGGAGTGAAGTAGATCCAACTACATCCGTAAAAACAAGGCAGGCAAATCCGCTACTTTTTTCAAGCCATTTCTGAAGACTAAAATCAGTTTTTATTGGCATACGTACTTATTCAACAAAATAAAAATAATTAATGACAAATCTTAATTCTTGCAGCTTTTATAAAACTGTACAAAAATATGAAAAATTTAATCATTGTTATAAAGAGTCTCTGCAAGAAAATGGTATTTGAACTCAGGTGTGTTTGTATTTTATCGAGGTATCTTAACATTTACTTTATAAGAATTATCAGCTAACCATATTATTGAACATTTTTCTCCGACTTCAAACAAATATCCAATACCGGTTCATTTATCTAATCTCTCTTATAAACACTATCGAAGGTATTACTCTTTATCCTTATATATTCAGGTTTTAATAGCTGTTTTTCAAAACCTTCGCCATAAGTATCCGCCATTAAAAACAATTCCAATGGTGAAATAATTATTTTAGCTTTCTCTTTTTAGCAGTTTATTTGATAATAACTACCCTCATTACAAAAGCTGTTTAATAATTTGTTATTATCGATTAATAGCAGAATAAACTCAATAAAAAACCCTGCCTAAATTAATTTGACCAAATTTATTCTCAGCAGGGTTGCCCTCACATATTTAAACTATACGCAATCAATAAAAACTACATTGCTCTTATTTTCAGATACAATGTAATTGCAAGTGCAATAAATATTGCAGAGTATATTATAAGCATAGCACCCCAAAAACTTTGGACAGGTTCATTTTACTTCCAAATAACATACCACTGAAAAACTTTTCAATTTTCTACAATTTAAAAATAAATTGACTCGAAATGATAACTACGGTCAGACAAAGTGTTTTACTATAAATCAAATATTTAATGGACAGGAAGCAACGAATCCTCCTTCGTACTCAATCAGATACTCCAAAACAAGAATTATTTTTGAATCAGCTATTTCCTACTCTAGGTAAGAAACTGTGTACATCAAAAATTTTCTATTCAGGTTTCCGCAACCACTTTTCAATTGCTCTTAGAAGGTTTTCCATCGCAACAATCAGAGGCTCGTGCTGAGAAGTGTCAATATCCAGTAATATTTCGTGATGTATATCAACGTAGGCTTTTTCAAGTTTAGTAGTAAGCATTTTTCCTCTTCGGGACAAACTAAGTTTCATATTCCTTCTGTCATCTGGATCAATCATTCTTTGCATATAACCCTTTTTCACAAGACCATCTACAATTCTCGTTAATCTGCTTGGGCTCAGATTCATCCTTTTGGCAATTTCTTTGTTATTCAAAGTTTCATCGTGCTCAAGTAAGCGAAGACATTTGAATTCCGCCGGGAAGAGGCTGTGTTCTTCTGCCAAAAAGGCTTCTTTTTCCTGGCATCTTGCTAGGAGATTGAATGTTAGATTAGCAAGACGCTCAGAAGTTGTATCTTTATTCATATGCTTCTCTAAAAATTATTTTGAAATAGTAATACTATTAAATATTACAATATTGTGGTTATCACAATCCATAAGGAGTACTGTTATCTTAATTGAGGATAATCATTAGGCATTGCACTTCTCCAAAAAGATGTAACAACCGGTATAAACATGCAAATATTAATTGATAGAAGCAACGATTCTTAACTTTCTGTCATTATTAGCAATTGGCAAATAATTTCATTTGAAAATCTCATAAATTGTAATCAGAAAAATTGGTGATCTTTAAAAGTCATTCCGAATTTGTAATAAAATTTTTGGCAGATTCATCCGTTACTTGAATTTTCGTCGCTTTTTTTTAAATTGGTTTGTAAATTTAAGGAGGGAACGGAAATGAAGGCAGATTACTTATGTCCGCATTGCAGGGGTTTACTTAACGCGGGCGACTTTATAGTGTTCTCCAGCAGAACAAGTAAAGGAGGACATGGTATAATTATGCTTCACCCCGAAGTTGGAAACTACACAGTTGCAAAACATCCGATGTTTGAATATGAAAAAGGTGAAAGACTTCTTTTTTATTGCCCAATGTGCAATAAAGAACTTGCCTCAGACTATCACGAAAATCTTGCAAAAATTATATTAGTTGATGAGGAAGAAAAGGAGTTTGATATTCATTTTTCTAGAGTTGCAGGTGAACAGAGCACATTTAAAATCATTGGAGAGCATGTAGAAGTATTTGGTGAACACTCAGGCAATTATTTAGAATTTTTAGGGATGAAATAACCGGCAGTTTAATTATATTTCACTGAACCGGAGTAGTATTAATAATTTCCGTTCGGTATATTCTCCATTTGCCGTTTTGTTTTTTAAGATGATGAATGCCTTCATCACGCTTATTTAAAAAACCCCGCCCTTTTACAGATCTTGTTGTTAGAATATAATAGACTTTAGCATCATTTTCTGATATTTCTATTACTTCAGCTTTTTCCATAAAAAATTCGAGATCATAATTCATAAATACAAACTCCAATCCCTGCACCGTTGAAGAATATTGCGGACTTTGTTCATGAATTGTAGCGAGCACTCTGTCTTTATCTTCTGCTTTAGTGGCTGCCAGATTTTCATTAACTACAGCTAAAACTTCTTTTTCAGCTTTTGGATCAATATTTTCTTGTTTTTTAATCTCTACTTTTGGTGGCGGTGAAATCATTTCCTGTATTTGACCATCGCCTTCAGCAGAAGATTCCTGTTTCGATTCGCATCCTGCAAGAATAAACAGTATTGATACAATAATTAAATATAATTTGTTCATCTTTTTAATCGTTTATTGATATGATTTTATTTAGTTCATCCTCTGTTACATTTAGCAGTCCGATAGGGACTAATCTGGGAGTAAGTGTCTTCCAGTTTTCATTTCGTAAAAAGATTTCTTTAAAGATCACCAGGGCCTGATCTAACATATTATTATTAACCAGTGTAACGGCATGCCAGTATTTCATTTCTTCATTTTCAGGAAACATTTCTTCTGCTGAAGAATATTCCCTCATTGCCAGTTCCATATTTCCATGTTCTACGGCCAGATCCCCTGCATTCATATGATCGTACGCACGATGAATTTTTAACAATCTTTCCAATTCTTTCAACGGTTCTGAATGGTCTTCAACACGTAAATCAATCAATCTGTCATTCCAAATTTTACCTGTGGATTCACCGCGAACAACGAGTAAACAAGCAGATTGTTTTCCTCGGATATCGCCACCGACTTCCTCTGCAGCAAAAAGAGCAGACAACATACGTTCGGCAAGAGGACCTGTAGAATTTTCAAAAGCTGAAGACATCGCACCCCATACCTTTTCATTCATCATCAAGTTTGCTTGTACTGAATAGTTGTCTCCCATAATATGTCCTGCGCCTGGGATACAGTTTTTACCGGTATAACTTTTTACATTTCCTTTAACATCAAGTATTGCAAGCTGGCGAACATCTCTTCCTTCATCCTCTGCAATAAGTTTATCCACTACTTCTCCAGCAGATAAGCCCGTTTTCAGCAATTCAATTCCTTCCGGACCGAAGGCAGGATTAACAAATGATTGTGTAGCTACAACTCCAATTCCAGCTTCCCCCCATGCAACGATAGAACCAACAGAAAACCAGTGAGACTGAACTGCAACGCCCATTTCACCTGTTTCAGGATCTCTTGCAACGATCGAATAAGTTGAAGCTAAAGGGTTTTCGTGGAAAAATAGTTGTGCGAATAAATCTTCTGTTAAAATTACTGTGCAAATAAATAACAATAGGGTTGTTATTAATTTCATTTGAAAATCCTCAAAAAATATTTTTATTGTAGCTAAGATAATTCAACAATTATTTTATAACAATTGCAAATTAATAGAATGTTTGGTGTTGAATGATCTTAAAATGTATTTTTGAACTGCAGTTTAATTTTTGAAAATAATTCTTAAGCGTCTTTTTGGGGAAATGTTTACTCCCGAAAACTTTATCATACTTTTTATTGTGGGAATCATTGCAGGATTCCTAAATGTAACTGCCGGTGGTGGTTCAACTTTAACACTACCTGCCTTAATTTTTCTCGGTCTTGATTCATCAATGGCAAACGGCACAAATAGAATTGCCATACTAATTCAGAATATTTCCGCAGTTTATTCATTTAAAAAAGAAAAATACCATGAGCTGAAGTCAAGCTTTTTGCTCGCTATGTTTACTTTGCCAGGTGCAATTGCCGGTGCATTAATAGCAGTTGAACTCGATGATGTACTATTCCGGAAAATTCTTGCAATAATAATGATTGGCATAATTCTCTCAATGTTTATTCCACAGAAACCATCAAACGCTGCCGGTAACAATAAAATTTCCCCTGCGACTGCCATTTCAATGATTGGAATTGGATTTTACGGCGGTTTTATTCAGGTAGGAGTTGGTTTTTTAATCATGGCATCCTTAAAGCATTTAATGAAGCTTAATCTGGTAGTCGTAAACATGCACAAGGTTTTTGTCGTGCTGATTTACACTATTCCCGCCTTAATAATTTTTATCTTAACAAATAACGTAAATTGGTTTCTGGGATTGAGTCTTGCTGCTGGAAATGCAACGGGTGGTTGGTGGGGTGCAAAAATATCGGTCAGAAAGGGGGCAGGATTTATTAAGGTGGTATTGGTGATCGCAATTTTTATAATGGCATTAAAGCTCTTAAATATTTACTAATTAATCTCCGCATGTAAAAATCTTCCTGTGATACTCTCTTTATTATTTACAATGTCTTCTGGAGTTCCTTCAGCGACAACTTTACCACCAAATTCTCCACCACCCGGGCCTAAATCGATTATCCAATCAGCCATTTTAATTACATCGAGATTATGTTCAACGATCACAACAGTGTTTCCCTTATCAACAAGTTTATTAAGAACATTCAATAATATTCGAACGTCTTCGAAATGTAATCCCGTTGTTGGTTCATCTAAAACATAAAGTGTTTTTCCTGTACTGACTTTACTTAACTCTGTTGCGAGTTTTACTCTTTGTGCCTCACCGCCGGAAAGTGTCGTAGCCTGCTGCCCTAATGTAATGTAACCCAATCCAACATCGTGCAAGGCTTTAATTTTTCTTTTTATTCTTGGAAGATCTGAAAAAAAATCGAGAGCTTTATCAACCCGCATTTCCAAAACATCAGCGATCGATTTTGTTTTATATAGAACTTCCAGTGTTTCGCGGTTGTATCTCTTACCTTTGCATGAATCACAATGCACATAAACATCAGGCAGAAAATTCATTTCAATTTTTTTCAATCCATCTCCATTACATTCTTCGCATCTTCCGCCTGATACATTAAAACTGAACCTTCCTGTTTTGTAACCTCTCATTTTTGATTCGGGTAATTGTGCAAATAAATCGCGTATAAATGTAAATAAACCTGTATAGGTAGCAGGATTCGATCTCGGAGTTCTTCCTATTGCCGATTGATCTATTTCAATAATTTTATCAATATGGTCCAAACCTTCCACAGATTTAAAGGGAAGTGGAACTGTTTTGGATTTATAAACTTTGTTCATTAAAATTTTAACAAGTGTCTCATTAAGAACAGAAGATTTTCCTGAACCACTCACGCCCGTTATTAGAGTTAACGTTCCGATTGGAATTTTTAAATTTATATTTTGCAGATTGTTTCCGTTTGCACCCTTGAGCAGAATATATTTTCCATTACCCTTTCTTCTGCTGCCGGGAATTTTTATCTTTTCCCTGCTTTTTAAATAGGAAAGTGTTAAAGAATCGTATCCATTATCGGACCCAAGAAGTTCACTTGTAACACCATTGAGCACAACTTCACCGCCAAGCTCACCAGCGCCGGGTCCAAGATCGATAATAAAATCAGAGCTTTCGATTGTTTCCCTGTCGTGTTCAACGACAATAATTGTATTGCCTAGATCTCTGAGGTTTTTTAACGAGTTAATTAATTTAATATTATCACTTTGATGCAAGCCAATTGAAGGTTCATCGAGTACATAAAGCACACCTGCGAGCTGAGTACCAATTTGTGTAGCAAGTCTGATCCGCTGTGATTCACCTCCGGATAACGTTCTGGCTGAGCGGTTCAGCGATAAATAATCCAGACCAACGTTGTGCAGAAATTCCAGTCTTTCTTTCACTTCCTTTAAAATAGGTTTAGCAATTATAGCATCGTTCCCTTTTAAATTGACTTTCCGGAAAAACTCCATTGTACGAAGTATCGAAAGTTCGGTTATTTCACTTATATTTTTCCCGTTAAACTTTACCGCAAGCGATTCCTTTCTAAGTCTTCCACCATTGCAAGTTGAACAATTAGCCGTGTTCATATATGATTCGACCCACTCGCGGATGTTATTTGATGAAGTAGAATCGTAATAGTGCTTCAAATATTTTATTATACCAGAAAAACGGTGCATATACTGCACAGGTTTTCCGTTACTGTAGGAATATGTAAATGATATTCTCTCCTTCGTTCCGTTTACAATAATATCAATTTGCTCAGGTTTGAGTTTTTTGATAGGCGTATCAAAATCAAAATTGTATTTTTCCGCAACAGCTTCAAGTTGATTGAAGAACCAAATTTTCCTCGGTTTACCAAGAGGTGCTAATCCTTCTTCATTAATTGTTTTATTATAATCAGGAATAATCAGATTTATGTCGAGCTCTTTTTTCTCACCGAGTCCTTCACAATCCTTACACGAACCATAAGGTGAATTAAATGAAAAAGAATTTGGAGCGACCTCGCTATAGCTAATTCCACAATCAATACATGCAAGATGACGGCTGTAGACATGATCCTCTTTTCCTTCGCTTACAATTATACTCCCTTCCCCGTAATTTAAAGCCACTTCAACTGATTCAGTTAATCTTGCACGGGAATTTTCTTTTATTAAGATTCTATCTACAACAATTTCAATATTGTGAACTTTATACCGATCAACTTTAAATCCTTTCGAAATTTCATACATTTCTCCATCTACTCTTACTCTTAAAAAACCATCTGATAAAATTTCTTCGAAAAGTTCACGGTAGTGCCCTTTTCTTCCTCTTACAACAGGTGACAGAAGGGATACTTTTTTATTTTTGAATCCTGAAAGAATTGAATCAATGATTTGTACTGCAGATTGTTTTTTAACAGGCTTGCCGCAATTATGGCAATGTGGAATACCGACACGAGAAAATAGTAAACGTAAATAATCATAAATCTCGGTAACTGTACCAACGGTAGAGCGCGGATTCCCTGTAGTAGATTTTTGCTCAATGGAAATAGCTGGACTCAATCCTTCAATCAGATCAACATCGGGTTTATCAAGCATATCTAAAAACTGGCGGGCATAAGCGGAAAGCGACTCTATGTATCTGCGCTGTCCTTCTGCATAAATTGTATCGAACGCAAGCGAAGATTTTCCCGATCCGGATAAACCTGTAATCACTGTAAAAGCATCGCGTGGGATTTCCAGATCTATATTCTTTAAATTGTGCTCTCTTGCACCTTTTATTATAATTAATTCTTTTTCCAAGGAAAGCCAATATAAAATCTTAAATAGCTATATTAGCTAATGAAGCTTAGATAATCAATTTAATTCGAAGTGCACTTGTCCACTTTTTCTTAAATGAATTACCCTGATAAAATAAAAACAATAAAAAAACAGAATGGATACAAGCTGAAAGAAAAGAAATCAGTCTTTAATGGAATGGTTTTTCCGGTTTCCGATCTTAAAGACGCTGAAGAAATTATCAAAACAGTTAAAAAAAAATATCGCGATGCCACACATCACTGTTTTGCATTCAAGTTGTCGAATGGAATTGAAAAAAGCTCGGATGCTGGCGAACCGAGCGGAACGGCCGGTTTCAAACTACTTAAAGCTATAGAGCATTTTGGTTTAACCGATATTCTGCTGATTGTAATTCGCTATTTTGGAGGAATTAAACTTGGAACCGGTCCACTTGGAAAAGCGTACTACACAACAGCCCTTAAATCTGTAAAAGAGACCGAAATAATCACCAAGGAATTGTATCAAAAAGTACAAATTATAGCAGATTTTGAATATTTAAGTGTTGTGCACAATTTACTATCAGCATTTGATTCCCAGATAGAAGAAACAGACTATAAAACGAAAGTAGAATTGAATTGCATTGTAAGGGCTCCAGATTCAGTTAAAATTGGCCAAAAATTAAAGGATCATAGTAGTGGCAGCATAAAATATAACCTAATTGATGAATATTTATACTTATGAATAGCTAAATTCTGCAAAAATTGAATTAAAAAATTATTCTTAAATCTTGATTAAAATATCGTTATTGGCGATATTTGATATAAACAATATTTACGTTCACACAAAACATGGGGAAACCATGGACACTAACCACACAGCGGAGCGCCTTGCCAATCTTACTTTTAGCTTACTAGCAAATTGTCAGGAAAAGGAAGTTCGTCTCGCTGAAATCCATAACTTAACTCAAGCCGAGTTTAGATGTTTGAGGTTATTTGGTACAGATGAGAGCCTTAACAACAAACAAATAGCCGAACGTATGAATTTAAGCCCTAGCAGGTTAACCAGAATTATAGATGGACTTGTAGAGAAAGCTTACATTAACAGGGAAATTGATCCTAATGACAGAAGAAATATGAGGGTTACTCTGTCGCGCAGGGGTAAGCATTTGGTAAACCAGCTAAACAGGGCTTATGTTGGTATACATCATGAAATCCTGGAGGATATAGATAAAGACCAGCACGAACCGTTGATAACAGCGATGGAGCATTTATTAGGTGCTCTCGAAAAATGGTTAAAGAAACCCGATTAGTAAAGTCAGTGTGAATGTTTAATGTAATTTAAGTATTTTTTAACCGATTCAAGATCGGCTAATAGCAGGTTAAGATTTTTAAAACTATCCTGATTCAGAAGAAGGTAATTTTTTTCAAAGAACTTTATTGTAGCGGGCTCTGTACCGGATACTATTTTTCGTAACTGATCAATAATTTTTTCCATGTTCTCCAGGATGTCCGATCTTACATAATCAATATTTTCCACCTCAGGAATGCCTGGTGCTTTATTAAGGATCCTCAATAATCCTCTTAAATATTTTGCAGTAAATATCAGTTCGTGAAATTCGTACTCCCTTTTTAAATTAACCGCAGCAGTAACTATTTGCTGAACATCATCCTTTTTGTTTAATGGATGATTATTAAATTTTTCTGTTTCCTTCAGAAAATTTTCATCAGATAAATTCAAAAGTCCTACCAAATATTTAACTATGAAAACCGCTGCTTAAAGAGGTTATATAAATCTATGTTTTAAGTCGGATTAAATTATTTTTTAATTCCAAATCCTAAGCCATCCCCTATAGGCAAAATTGTTGCTTTTAAATTTGGTTGGTTCATGAATATTTTATTAAACTCGCGGATATTTTTTGTTGATTCTTTATATTTCTGCGGAACACGGCTGGATGCGGCATAACCCTGCCAAAGTAAATTATCAACTATAATAACTCCACCGCGTTTAAGCAAAACCATTGAATAATCGAACAGACGTTTATAATCTTCCTTATCCGTATCGAGAAAGATTAAATCATACTTTTTCTTCAGCTGCGGCATTATATTCAATGCATCTCCTTCGAGTAGTTTTATTTTCATTCCAACACGGGATTTTTGAATAAATCGTTTTGCTGTAGAAATATTATTTGTGCTTTTTTCAATCGTATGTACCTGGGATTTCCCTTTAAGCTCCCTTGCAATTCTAATTGCTGTATAAGCTATTGCCGTTCCAAGTTCAAGAACTCTTTTAGGATCGAGCATCCGAATAATTTGTTCAATGAATTCAGCAGATTGCCAATATAAAATGGGGACGTTATTCTCCTGGGCATATGCTTCCATCTCCATTAAAAGATTATCACTTTCCTTTCTGAACGAGGAAATATATTTAAACTGAATAGGATTAAAGATTTTATTCATTTTATATCATACTATCCGATTGTAATGAAATCAAAATTATAAAAATTTAGTATAAAATGTGGGTAATATTAAGGACTATATGTAAAGAAATTGTTAAGTCTAAACCTATTGTGTATCAATAATTAACAAATAAATATTATATCAGCGTAGCAATATCAAATTTCTGCTGTATTTTTTACCGTTCAATTCAATCAAAAAGTAATATACACCGCTTGAAAGAGGAGTATCGTTTTCCGATTGACCAAACCACTTAAATTCATTTGTACCTGCTGAAGTGACCGTGCTAAACTTTTTAACCTGTTGTCCCAGAGCATCAATAATAACCAGGTTCAGATTTTCGTTTCCGCCGGACTTTATCTGAATGGTAGTGAACTCTTGAGTATTAGGAAGGAAGGGATTAGGAAAAGGTTCACTAATAACAAAATCTGTAAATTCCTTTTCCAAATCCAGGTGTAATTGAACATCAAGCTGACCGTAGAAAAATCTGTAAACATCTTCAAACGGATCGCGAAATATATTGTTATTGAAATCACCGTAAGTTATATAAAAACTTACCAGATCCCCGCTAAACAAAAACGGAAGAAGAAATTTATAAGAGTATTGACCATCGTATTGCATACTTTCTTCAGTATAATCTTCACCACTTGTTGAATAATGAATTTTTACTGTCTGTGGATTAATATTCTCTCTTTGCAGGAACATTTTAATTAACCTAAATGAACCTTCTGCTTCCATCAGGTTTGGGAATTCCAAGGCATCTAGTGCGGAAATTAATCCGTAACCTCTTTCATAATCAGGCGAACTACTGTTATCGGCAGTTTCGAATAAAATATTTCGCACCTGTGTATTCTTTAAATGAGGATGAGCGGATAAAAGTAGCGCAGCAATTCCGCTTGCAATTGGTGCTGCCACAGATGTTCCGCTTGCATTGATGTATCCACTAAAACTGCCTGCCTCTGCACAGTAAACACTTTCACCCTGTGTTACCAGATCCGGTTTAATTCTGCCGTCAAAAGTTGGTCCCCTGCTGCTAAAATCTGCAACCTGATTGTTGTTATTAACAGCTCCTATTCCAAGTGTATTAAAACCGTCGGCGGGTGCGATAACATAAAACCATTGATTGTCGCCTTCATTTCCTGCTGATGTAACTGTAATTACTCCCCTTCTAAAAGCGAGTTCTGCTGCTCTTGTAACGACAGATGTTTTTCCATCCATATCCCTGTATGTATATGAAAATTGACCCGGATCAAATATACTGTATCCCAACGAACTGCTGGTAATATCAACTCCTTTTCGCTCCATCCATTCAAGTGCCGCAGCATAATTATCTTCTTCCAGATGGGTTTCGCTTCCAACATCTTCCGTTTTTGCCAGTAGAAAGTCCGCACCGAATGCTGATCCAATTAATGAGCTGTCTTTAAATCCTCCTACAATTGAAAAAACAAGCGTTCCGTGAAAATGCTGATCTGGAAGATCAGATGAATCATTCGCAGTAGATGAGTCTTTAAATACAAAATCGTATTCTGAAATAACATTCGCATTTACGAGCGATTCGTGATTTTTCCAATCAAATCCTGTATCCAGCAATCCTAATAGAACACCTTCGCCTGTAAATCCTTTTGAATGAACGATTGGTATTTCTGATAATTGAAGCTGTCCGAACGACGGACCGTAATTGAAACCAGGCAGGTTATCTGTTGCTTTATCAAAAATGGAATTAACCCTTGGAATAAGTTTATTAAAAACTAAAATTTCAACCGGTTGAATACTTTTAACAAAGTTTTTCAATTTTAGCTCTTCAATTTGTTCTTTATTTAAATATGCAGTTACAGCATTAAACCAGTTTAATTTATTTTCTATTCTAATCCCAAGTGCTTCAACCTGAGCGACATAATCTTGCTTTAGAGGCAGATCTTCATAAGTAATTAGGCTCTCATGACCCATATTTTTAATTCGTCTCTTAATGCTTTTTTCAGAAAGCTGTTTGATCGCCGAATTGTAAAAATCGGATCCCTTCTCCAGCAAAGTTCCTTTTGCGATTCCTTTATCCTTAAAGTAAATAAAATACTTGGATTGGGAGAAAACATCTGAAGCGAGAAGAATAAGTACAATTAGTAGTACTTTTTTCATACTTTTAATCCGAAATCTGATTATTCAATACCTCTGAAAATTCTATCCGATCTTATCGCGGACAGAAAGCCAAGCGGACCGGGAGCAACTTTATCCTGGTTCACAGACCAGTAAATAAACATCGCCTCACCAACGATCATCTTGTCCGTAATGAAACCGAAGTAGCGGCTGTCCATGCTCATATCAAGATTATCGCCGACTACAAAGTAATGATCCTGGGTTAAGACATACTCCTTAATCGGTTTACCCTGTAATGTAATCACAGATCCTTCTGATATTAATGAGCGCTCACCAAAATCCATTACAATAACCGATTGCCACCATTCAAAGTTTTGAGGAGTAATTTGAATTGTATCCCCTTTTGCAGGAATTACAATTGGACCGTAATTATCCCTGTTCCATTTACAACCGGGTGGATAGATACCTTCCTCTTTTACCCAACCACCCCGCATGTTTTCTTCGGAAATTTTTATGGTAGGAGGAAGTTTGATATTCTTATTATTAATGAAAAATTCTTTATTGATTATTTGCAGTGTATCGTGCGGGCAGGCAACAATTCTTTTAATAAATTTTGAATTGTTCTTAAGTGAATCGCGATAGAATCCTTTTGGGAACTCAAAAATCACAAGATCTTTTTTGGATGGTTTACCTGTTGTAATAATTTCTGTATGGGGAATTGGAAAGTTGATAATCGGGATTTCGCGAGGAGTAGAAAAACTATATGCAAATTTGTTCACAACAATAAAATCACCCGGAACCAGAGTATTTTCCATTGAACTGCTGGGTATTTGAAAGGCATCGAACAGAAAAGCCTTTACAATAATCGCTATTACGAAGACTAACAATAAAATCTTTAAAAATTTAATCAGCTTTTTGATATCAGATCCTTTAAAATAATTTTACCCTAATCATCAATTTGTAGTACAGCTAAAAATGCTTCCTGTGGAATTTCTACGTTGCCTACCTGTTTCATTCGTTTTTTCCCCTCTCTCTGTTTTTCCAATAATTTTCTCTTTCTAGTGACATCACCGCCATAACATTTCGCCAGGACATTTTTTCTTAATGCTTTAACATTCGATTTTGAAATTACCTTGGAACCAATCGCCGCCTGAATTGATACTTCAAACATCTGTCTTGGAATTAAATCTTTCAGTTTCGAGCATACTTTTCTGCCCCAATCATAGGCTTTATCCCTGTGTACTATCATCGAAAGCGCATCTACCGGATCGCCATTCAGTAATATGTCTAATTTAACCAAATCAGATTTAAAATAACCTGCAAATTCGTAATCAAAAGAGGCATAGCCACGAGTCGTTGATTTTAATTTGTCATAAAAGTCAAAAATAATTTCAGAAAGAGGAAAATCGTACTGCAGGTCTGCTCTGGTAGGATCCAAATAAGTAGTGTTTCTATAAATTCCCCTTTTATCCACTGCGAGTTTCATTATATTGCCAACATATTCACTTGGTGTAACAATCTGTGCTTTAATATAGGGCTCTTCAATATAGTCAACATTACCAATTGGAGGCATCTCTGCAGGATTATCAACTATTACTTTATCTCCCTGCTTTGTGTAAACAAAATATTCGACGTTTGGAAGGGTAGTAATAATTGTCTGATCGTACTCACGATGAAGTCTTTCCTGTACTATCTCCATATGCAGAAGACCCAAAAATCCGCATCTGAAGCCAAAACCCAGTGCAGCAGAAGTTTCCGGCTGGTAGATTAACGCAGAATCATTTAAGCGAAATCTATCGAGAGCATCTCGTAAACTTTCGTAATCATCCGAATTTGTTGGGTAGAGACCGCTGTATACCATTGGTTTTACATCTTTATAACCGGGCAAAGGTTTTTCCGCACCATTTTTTGCATGAGTTACGGTATCCCCAACTTTAGCGTGCTTTAAATCCTTGATGCCTGCAATCAAGTAACCAACATTTCCAGCTGATAGTTGGTTGCTTTTTACTTTTCTTAAACCTAAAATCCCGATCTCCTCAGCTTCCATTATTTCGTGCGAGGCAAAGAATTTAATCTTATCACTTGTACGAATTGTACCGTTAAAAATCCTGATATAGGCAACTGCTCCACGATAAGAATCAAAAATTGAATCAAAAATTAAAGCCTGCAAGGGGGAGTCCGGATTTCCTTTTGGAGGAGGAATTCTGTTTACAACGGATTCAAGCAATTCATCTATACCCAAGTTTGCTTTTGCACTTACTTTCAGAATATCATTTTCTTTGCACCCAATTAGATCAATTATTTGATTTGCAACTTTTTCAGTCTCGGCACTTGGCAAATCAATTTTATTTAACACAGGAATTATCTCTAATCCCGCTTCAATAGCCAGATATAGATTGCTTATAGTTTGGGCTTCTACACCCTGTGCCGCATCGACGACTAATAATGCCCCCTCACATGCCGCAAGAGATCTTGAAACTTCATAGCTAAAATCAACGTGTCCCGGAGTATCAATAAGATTGAGAGTATATTTTTTATTATCTTTTGAAGTGTAGTACATCTGAATGGCGTGCGATTTAATCGTGATGCCTCTTTCCCTTTCAAGAGCCATATTATCTAAAACCTGGTCTTTAGCTTCTCTTGCAGTTACGGCACCTGTTTTTTCAAGCAGCCTGTCGGCAATAGTAGATTTACCATGGTCTATATGCGCAATTATGCAGAAATTTCTTATTTGTTCCATACAGAAAGTTTAATTAACAAGTAAATATAAAGAGAGGCTAGTTTTTATTAAAGGTAGTTCCGATGATGATAAATAAAGTAATGACTCAAATTGCCATGCTTTGCATTTCTTCCATTTTTGAAATAGTATCGATAATTATACCTTCCCTTAAAGCATTTTCAGAAACTATCATTTCCTTAAGATTAAATGTTTCAAAAACCTGGCAAAGTATAAGAAGTCCTGCCGGAATTATATCTGCCCGTTTAATTTCCATTCCTTCAATAAATAACCTATCAACCGGAGATTTACACTTTAAAATATCTTCTGTTAATTCAAAAATCTCATCCGCAGAAAAAGTAAATCCGTTCATCGATTTTTTAAACTTTTTATGACGTCTGAAAGAAATAATTGAAGCAGCGGCTACAATCGTTCCCGAAGTTCCAACAGCGAAGTCAAATTTATGTGCAGGGTGAAGATTAACATTTGAATTTATTTTATCCTGGATATATTGCCTACATAATTCAATTCCGGAATCTGTCATCATGTAATCAGGGAAAAACATTTTACTTAATCTTACTGCACCAATTTTAACACTTTCAGCAAATTCAGATAACCCGTGCTCACCCAAAAGCAGTTCTGTACTGCCACCGCCAATATCGACACACAGAATTCTATTTTGTTCTACATCCAAAGCATTTTGCACTCCAAGGTAAATCAGTTCTGCCTCTGCTTTACCATTAATTGCCTCAACTGTTATTTCAGTTTCTTCAAAAACTCTTTCAATGAATTCATTTTTATTTTTTGCTTCTCTAACCGCACTCGTTGCAATTGCCCTCACATCGGCTTTATAAAATTGTGCTATCTTTCCGAAATCTCTTAATATATCAATCGCTTTTTCAATTTCACCTTCGGAAATAATTTTAAAACCATCTTTATGTGATCCTAAACGAATTACTTCTCTTTCCCTGTCAACGATTTTAAACGTTTTTTCCTTCTTAACTTCAACAATAATCAGGTGAAAGGAATTAGTGCCCATATCAATAGCAGCAATGCACTTTTTCATTATTTGCTCTCCCTATTATTTAAGATAGTAGTGCAGAGATGAAATATATCATCAACGGTAACATCCTCGATTAGTTCCGACTTTCGAATAAAGTATTTGTTGGGTCCGATAGGAGCCCAATTGAACGGATTTGTAGGACCAAAAATTGAGATTTGTGGTGTATTCGTTGTACCGGCGACATGCATAATTCCCGTGTCGTTAGATATAAATAAATCGGATTTGGAAATTAATGCAGCAACCTGTGGAATGGGTTTATTTATAAATTTTCCAAAATTAACTTCGGTCTTTTTTTCAAGGTAGTATATATCCTCCCTTTCAGATTGTCCAACGGTCAAATAAAAATTCGCAGGATATTCATCTTCAATTTTCTTTATCAGTGCAGCAAATTTTTCCAATGACCACCTGTTGCTTGGTTTTCCCGCACCGACGTGCAATCCTATAAGATATTTCTTTCTTTCATCTGCAAATTCTTTAATAAAATTATCTGCAAAAGCAGTATCAGATCCATTGAAACTTACTTCTGACCTGTAGTTTTTAGTATTTATTCCAAATGGTCTTAGGATATCCAGACTGCGTTCTGAGACATTGGAATCGGGATGTTGTCTCCAATCAAGATCAATCCTTCTGTCAAAAAAATATGCGCTTGGATTTGGTTCCCCTTCCAGCGAACCAGCTCCGATTCTAATCCCGGAATTTGAAATTCTTGCAAGTAAGTTACTTGTAAATGAAATTGAAACAACCACAGGTACAACAGCAAGGTCATAATTTTCTCTTAGCATGCGCCAAGTTTTTATTAAATAAGAAGGATTTAACAATCGTTTTTTATCGAATACGTAAATTTTATCCAGGAATTTATTCTTAACCATTCCCGGATAGTTAAATGGGCTAACGACTAAAGTAATGTGTGAATCTAGATAGGTTTCCTTTATTGCTCTTAACAGTGAGACACCGGCTAATAGATCACCCAACTGATTATGCTGGCGAATGATCAGAATTTTTTTTGGATTCCCTATATCCCTTTCGTCATTTTTTTCAACTGAGAGTAATGCTTTGAACAGTTTCAAAAAAATATTTTCAAAGAATCCTTTTTCAGTCATTTTCCTTTTCTTTTATATTCCCCTCTTCATCTGTTGTAATATCTCTAAATTCTGCTTCTTCAATATCATTGAATTGTTCTCTGATTCTTTCTTTTTCTTTTTGCCTGTTATCAAGTTTTGATTTTATTCCCCCGGAGTAATTTATAATCAATCTTACGAGTCGTATAATTAAAAAAATTAAAATCCCGAAAACTATTACCTGAATAACCTTAATCATTCTATTTTCCCGGCCTGTGGGCTGAAATATTCGGTATATGCACGGTCTTCTCTGAAAATTTGTTTAAATAACAAATCGAAATCTTCTTCCTTGTGCACAAAATCCAGATCGGTAGCATTGACAATTAGTAAAGGAGTGTTATCATATCTGAAAAAGTAATGGTTGTAAGCTTCGCTGAGTTCATCAAGATAATTTCTTGAAAGGGTCCTCTCTACTTTACGGTTTCTGGCTTTTATATTATACATCAGTCTTTCTGTACTTGCTTGCAGATAAACGGTTAAATCTGGTTTACGCAAACTTCGAGCCAGTAGCGGATAAATACTTTCGTAAAGATTTAGCTCATCTTTACTTAAATTTAAGTATGCAAATATTCTGTCTTTGTCGAATAAATAATCTCCGACAATGTAATTTGTAAATAAATCTTCCTGTGCAAGTTCCTGCTGTTGTTTAAACCTGTTAATTAAAAAAAACATCTGGGTTTGAAACGCATATCTTTTCCTGTCAGAATAAAATTTTTCTAAGAATGGATTATTATCAAACTGTTCTAAAATTAATTTGGCATCGAGTCTATCCTTAATTTTTTGGGCAAGACTGGTTTTCCCAACTCCTATTACACCTTCAATTACAATAAAATGTATTTCGTTGTTACTGTTTTGATTCTTGCTCATTTTATGAGGACTCTATGTGGAATTTTTCTTATTATATGTTGTTTTAAAATCTGAGCCAAATTCTTATCGGCCTCAGACTGCAAATTACAAATTTCACAAATTTTTTTGTTCATTTCGGGATGCACCAATTCAGGGGCAATTTCGCAGAGCGGAATTAAAACAAAATCTCTGTTTAACATATCTTTATGTGGAATAGTCAGCCGTTCATTATTAAAAATAAGATCGTTATAAAACAAAATATCAAGATCAATTTCCCTTGGTCCCCATTTAACATTTTTTCTTCTGCCAACTTGTTCTTCAACCCTTTTCAGGAACTCAAATAATTCTGCTGGCTGGTAATAAGTTTTAATTTTGAACACGGCATTAAAAAAGTTTTCCTGATGTAAATCACCGTATGGTTTTGTTTCATAAATTGATGAAATCAAATTTACCTGGCAGTAATAATCCCGATCAACTAATTCAATTGCCGAATCAATTTTGTTTATCTGCACGCCAATATTTGAGCCGATTCCTATGTATGCTATATTATCTATTTAATATTCTCACTGAATTATTTCAGATCACTTCTCTCTTTAATTACTTCGGCTTCAACGCAATCTGCAACCCCGCCCAGAGGTGGATTGTTTTTTCTTACTCTTACTGCGACTTTATTTATGGTTGAATATTTATCTAATAATTCATCGGCAATTTCAGTAGCAAGAGCTTCAATAAGATAGTATTTTTGATTAATCGCAAGTTTACTTAAGAATGAATAAACTTCATAGTAATCAACAGTTTTTTTTAGATTATCTTCGGCTGCTGCTACTGAGAAATCAGTGTAGATATCAACATCGGCTTCAAATTTACCACCAACGTTTTGTTCTTCCGAGCTTACTCCATGATAGCCATAAAAAGTGGCATTTTTTATTCGTATAATATTTACCATAAATTAAAAGTACTTCCAGTGTATAAAATTAAGCATTTACAAAGTAAATTGATTAGTAATTATTTTTCACCCGATGCCACAGTCTTTAAGTCTTTAATAATCTTTTCTTTCCTCAATTTTATTAAATTACCGAGGTTTGCCCAAAATACACCAGTTAGCACAAATGCTGAGCCAATAAAATGATTTGCAGAAAGATGCTCTTTGTAAAATAAAAATCCAAGAATTAGTGCTACAATTGGAGTGATGAATGCAATTAAAGAAAGAATTACCAGATTCACCCGCTTAATCAACCAATAAAAGGATGTAAAAGTAATTACGCTTCCAAAGAATGATAAATAAAGTAAAGATAAAACCGCATTCTCATCTATCCTGGTTTTGGAGAGATCTTCAAATAAAAATCCGATTGCTACCATAGAAATGCCTGCAATAACCATTGGAACAAAATTCATTGAAAGCGGATGTAGATGATGACCGAACTTTTTAATTGAAACTGCAATCCAAGCCTGCATAATTCCGCTGGCGACAACAGCAACCATACCAATAACATAATTTGTAATATCTCCCGCAAATGAATCTGAAAAAATTATGACTATACCGGAAAACCCGAGTATAGTTCCAAATATTTTGTAAAAACCAATTTTTTCCGAAGGCATTCTGACAAAAGAAAAAATAACCACAAAAAAGGGATAGACAGCAAACAGAACTGATGCCATCCCTGAGGGTACAAACTGCTCTGCCCAGTAAACAAGTCCGAATGGAATAACAAATGAGAAAAATCCCATTAAAAAATAAAGTCGAACAGAAACCTTATCTTTTTGTACGGAAATGTTTTGTATCCTCATTAAAATCCAAATAAAAACAGATGCTAGTGTAAACCTTATTCCGGCAGAGAGAATTGGTGTCAAAGATTCCAGTCCATAACGAATTGCAAGCCAGGTTGAACCCCAAATGAGGCAGAGCATTGTGTAAATCAGAACAATTTTTAAACCTATTTTGCTCAAGTTTTACCCTTCATTGCTATTACCCCAACTGCCCTTCCGGATTTTTCACCTTCCCTGCGATATGAGTGCAGAAGATTTGAGTATTCAAAAGTGCATAATTTTGAAACTTGAATATTACTTTTTATTACACCTGCATTTAAAAGCATTTTAAAGTTGGCATTTTTTAAATCCAGAAAGTACTTTCCATTTTTTAGATTAACATCTTCACCATCAAAATTTTCAGCAACATCTTTCTTTACTTCATAATTTAGCTTTGAAATTGACGGACCGATGTAACATATTAAATTTTGAGCTTTTGTTCCGAAATTATTTTTTAAATTGAACAATGTTTTCTCTAATATTTTTCTAGCTGTACTTCTCCATCCTGAATGCACAGCTGCAATAATTTTATTCTCTTTATCATAAATAAAAATTGCTGGGCAATCTGCCGTGCTGATAACCAAGCCCAAATTTACCTGATCAGTAATCAGTGCATCGCTTTCTCCACAATTTCCCGAGTTACTAATAATATTTATTGTATCACCATGCACCTGCTTTTGGTATCCGATAGAATTTATACCTAATCCTATTCTATTAAAAAATGCCTCCCTGTTTTTCTCAACTGTATCGTGGTTATCAGAGACATTGTAGGACATGTTTAAATAATAAGGTGCTTTTCTGTCCAAACCGAATTTTGTACTAAATCTGCACAATATTTCGGGAAAATTATAGAATATATACGGACTGATAATCAGCATAGGGAAAAATAAATCGGAGGTTTGCCCATAAATTGAGTCTGTAAACGTTTAGTAGTATATTAGCAAACAATTTAAACTTAAGTTGAGGCAAATATATTGAAAATATTAGTAACTAATGATGACGGAATAGATTCAGCGGGAATATCTGCTCTGGCTGAAGGATTAAAAGAAATTGCAGATGTTGTGGTTGTTGCTCCGTACGATGAACAGAGTGCTGTGGGGCACGGTATTACCATGAAAATTCCATTACGCGTTACTAAATACTATAAAAACGGCTCCTTCTTTGGATATGCAGTTGAAGGAACACCTGCCGACTGCGTAAAGATGGGAATAAGGAATATCATTGGTGAAGCTCCCGATCTTGTAATATCGGGAATTAATCACGGGTCCAATACGGCAATAAACATCATTTATTCAGGAACTGTATCCGCAGCAAGAGAAGCAGCTATAATGGATGTTCCTGCCATTGCAATTTCAGTAACAAGCCATGATGCACAAGATTTTACATATGCTTCGAAAGTCATAAAAATGATTGCACTAAAAGTGGCTGAGCATGGGTTGCCGAAGGGTACGTTGCTGAATGTAAATGTCCCGAATGTACCTGAAAATGAAATTGCAGGAATACTTGTTACAAAACAGAGCAAAGCAAAGTGGGACGACATATATGAAAAACGAGTTGATCCCTACGGAAAAGAATATTACTGGCTTACAGGGAAGCTTGTGGAAATAGAAACAGAGCTCGATACAGATCAACGTGCTATAAGAAATAATTATGTTTCCATGACACCTATACATTTTGACTTAACGGACTACGAAACCTTTGAAAGAATGAAAGGCTGGAATATTGAAAAGGTTAAGAATGAAGACGCTACATAATGTTTATCAAATAGATGCTTTTACAAACCAACCGTTCAAGGGGAATCCAGCCGGAGTTGTCTATTCTGATGAATTGGACGATGTGGAGATGCAATTAATTGCACGCGAATTCAATCTTTCTGAAACGGCATTCATTTCTAATTCCCATAAGGCAGATTTTAATTTAAGGTGGTTCACACCAAAAGTCGAAGTTAAACTCTGCGGTCATGCAACTATCGCTTCAATGCATTACCTTATCGAGCGTGGAATAATAAAAAAAGAAACAGAAGTTAAATTCGATACGCTTTCCGGGATTTTAACGTGCAAAAGCGAAAACAATTTATATTATTTAAATCTTCCGGTTCCAACAATCGAACTCTTTGAAGGCAACAGGAAAGAAATACTTCAAGCACTATCAATAAACCCCGAAAGTATTAATCCTAATTTTCCTCTTTTTCTTGTTGATAAAAGTTATTTATTCATTTATGTAAAATCTTTAGAGGCATTAGGAAAACTCAAACCAGATTTTGGTTCACTGCTCAAATTAACTAAAGAAGGAAAAGAATTTGATGCAGTTGCAGTTTTTACCATGGAAACATTCGAGAAAGTTAATTCGGCACATTTAAGGTTTTACGCACCTGCTTTTGGAATAGATGAAGATCCGGTTACAGGTTCTGCAAACGGACCGCTGCTTTTGGTCTTAATGAAATTAGGACTGATTAATAATAAAACAGAAAACGGTAAATTTATTTTTGAGCAGGGGGACTTCATCGGGAGAGAAGGAAGAATAACTGTAGCTTATTCTCCCAATCAGAATAAACTTGCCATTGCCGGGAATGCAGTGACCATACTAAAAGGGGAACTCAATTTCTAATGTTTGGATATGAAGAATTTGGGATCTCACTCTCATTTCAATTTGTTTATTTATTGCTTGCGCTTTTCATATTTGCAGGCTATACATATTATACTTATAAATTCACTGTTCCACAGATAGGTAGAATTCAAAAAGTCCTTTTAATTATTTTGAGAACCACTGCACTGCTACTGCTACTACTTATTATGTTCGAACCGATCCTGAATCTTGTAAAAAAGGAAAAAGTTAAACCATCAAATATTGTGTTTATAGATAACTCCCGTTCAATTACCATTGATGATGGGTCTAAAAGAGAGGAAACTACCTTAAAAATAGTAAAAGAGCTGGGGACCTATGCAGAGTCAGCAAATTTGAATTTTTACACTTTCGGAAGTAATATAAATAAAATTCCTGTTGATAGTTTGAGTAAAATCAACTTTAATGATGGTGCTACAAACATCGTCAATATTTTTAATTCAATACAAAAAGACGAGGTCAATTATTCTTCGATTATTCTCCTGAGTGATGGTGTTTTTAACGCAGGGAATAATCCATATTACAGTGCCGTTAAAACCGGCATACCGGTATACGCAATTGGGATTGGGGATACTACAAGGAAAAAAGATGCAGAAATAAAAAAAGTTTTATACAATGAACTGGTTTATGTAGAATCGCCTACAACAATTGCAGCCACAATTCAGAATTTTGGCTTTGCGGGTGATGAGGTTACCGTTACCTTGAGCGAAGGTGAAAAATTAATTTCCTCAAAAATAATTCAACTTAGTAAAACAGGAATTCAAAGCACGACTTTTGATTATACCCCTGGGTCGATCGGTGAAATTAAATTATCAGTTTCAATTTCCGGATTGGACGGGGAGTTTACGAATGAAAACAACAAAGAAATATTTTACCTAAAGGTGCTTTCGAATAAGATAAGAATTTTACTTCTTGCATCCAGCCCATCCAACGATCTTGCTTTCATTAAAGCCTCATTAAAGCAAGATAAAAACTTAACTGTCAGTACAATTACACAAATTTCTGCCCAGCGTTTTTTAGATGAGTTAAATTACAGTTTAGTAGACAGCGCAGATATTTTATTTTTAGTAGGGTTTCCTTCAGATAACACTCCCGATGATTTATGGAGAGTTGTCATGAATAAAATACTTGACGAAAAAGTTCCCTACTTCTTATCCCTTTCACCAAACATAAGTTTGAATAGATTATTAGATTTAAAATCGGAACTATCATTTACGATCAGTCATAATTTAGCAGGATACAAACAGGTTCAGCCTGAAATATCACCTCAATTTACCAATCATCCCCTAATACAGCACAATTCTTCAGAAATTGTCGGGGCATGGAATAACCTTCCGCCAGTTTTGCAGTCTAATAATATTTTTTCGGCAAAACCGGAGAGCAAAGTACTTTCACTAATAAAGATTAACAACAAATTAATTAACTCACCTCTCATTTTGCTCAGAAATTTCAGTGAAAGAAAGTCGATAACGATTCTAGCAAAGGAAATTTGGAAATGGAAACTTCAGACAGCAGCAAAAAGGTCAGATTTATTTGAAAGTTTTATACTTAATTCCGTGAAATGGTTAAATGCAGCTGATGAGCAACGCAGGGTAGTAATCAGTGCCACCAAGAAAAATTATTCCCAGGGTGAGAGGGTAGAATTCTCGGCACAAGTCCTAGATGAGTCTCTTAACCCTGTTTCTGATGCAGAAGTAAGGGTTAAAATAAACTCAAATAAAAATACTTACCAAACAGATTTGCAGATCATAGGCGGAGGTATTTACGAAGGTAACATTAGTTTAAATGAAACCGGCGATTTTAGTTACATTGGAGAGAGTTTTAGAGATGGTGTGAAATTAGGCGAAGATAAAGGAACATTTAATATCGGTGAAATTGACATTGAGATGATAGATCCTGTAATGAATTTTAACTTATTAAATATTATTGCTAAGGAAACAGGCGGTAAGTTTTATTCGACTCAAAATTATAGTGAGGTTTTAAAGAAAATCGATGAGATAAATATGCTTTCAACTAAGGAGAAGATAATAGCTTCAGAAATTATGCTTTGGTCGAGTGAATGGATGCTGGTGCTTGCAATTTTATTCTTTTCGCTTGAATGGTTCATTCGAAAAAGGATTGGATTACTTTAGATTGCTTCATTAAAAATGCCGATTAGATGAAGATAGCACTCTCAGGAATATTAGATTTTTTCCTTCCGAAATATTGTGCGGGCTGTAATAAAAAACTGAATCCCGGTGAACCGCAGGTTTGCATTGATTGTCTCGGTCATATACTTACTGCAGATTACGACCGATTAGAATTAGAATATGATAGAAAATTTAAAAGCACGGGTTATGTTCAGGATCTCTTTTCACTGTACGTTTTTGAAAGCGCAGGTACGCTTCAAAATATAATTCATTCATTTAAGTACGGCAAAAGATTTCATATAGGAATTTTTCTTGGTAAGAAACTGGCCCAGTCAATAATAGATAAAATAAAATCCTGGCAGATCGATTTGATTGTCCCTGTCCCATTACACCATTTAAAAAAAGCCGAGAGAGGATTTAATCAATCGGATTTTATAGTGAGGGGATTGAGCTATTCATTAAAGATACCATATTCAGATAAAATTATTAAACGAATTCGATTTACAGAATCACAAACAAAATTAGATTTAGAGGAGCGGGGACAAAATGTTTCAGGCGCTTTTAAAGTTAAGCGGAAAAAAATAATAGCCGACAAAAATATTCTGATAGTTGATGATGTTATAACAACAGGTGCAACAATAGATGAATGTGCAAAAGCGTTAATGAAAAATGGTGCTTCCAAAATTTATGCCTGCTCCCTTGCCATAGCAGATTAAGTTTTTACATCTTTTCGGGTGCAGATACACCTAGAATTGATAATCCGTTTTTAATTACAATTTTTGTTGCAATCGCAAGAGCTAACCGTGCTTCACCAAGTTTTTTTTCACTGCCAAGTATCCTGTGAAAATGATAGAATTTATGAAAGGCAGCGGCTAATTCTTCCAGATAAATACATATTCGGTGTGATTCAAAGTGTTCTGCGCAGTATAAAACCTCTTCTTCAAATAGATGCAACTTTTTAAGCAGTCGTTGTTCCTCTTCGGCGGTGAGTAAATGCAGATTATCAGTATTTGGATTAAGATTTTCCCCTGCTACTGCATTAATAATGGAGCAAATTCTTGCATGGGCGTACTGTAAATAAAAGACGGGATTTTCATCCGATTGTTTCTTAGCAAGAGATAAATCAAAGTTCATATGAGAAGTAATCGAACGCATATTAAAAAAGTAACGTACGACATCACAGCCAACTTCATCAACAAGTTCATCAAGTGTAATATAGTTTGCTTTACGGGTGGACATCTTTACAACCTCCCCACCCTCCATTATAGTTACAAATTGGTGAATGAGAACTCTGGTTCTGGTTTCATCGTAGCCTAAAGCTTTTATCCCTGCAAGCACATCAGGATAAGTAGCTGCGTGATCAGAACCAAAAAGATCGACCATTAAGTCATAACCTCGTTCATACTTAGTAGCATGGTAAGCAATGTCGGGTAGCCTGTAAGTAGGTTCTCCTGTAGCTTTTACAATTACTTTATCTTCTTCACTTCCAAGTTCACAAAGTTTTAACCAAATTGCATCATCTCTTTTATATGACAGTCCAAGTGAATCAAATTGTCCAAGCAACTGTTCAATTTTTCCTTCATCGTAAAGTGATTTTTCATTGTAAAATATTTTATGATTGATACCTAATTTATTCAAGCTATTTTTTATATCATCAAAAATTTCTGCCTCAGCAATGTCTTTAAATTTACCTTCGGGAGGTTCGTTCTTAAGACTATTGTCATATTTATCATGTATTTTTTTCGCAATGGTCTGGATATAGTTTCCCTGGTAATATTCATCAGGAAAAATAATTTCTTCACCCAGGAATTGCAGGTACCGCAGCTTTACGGAATCGCCTAAAATCCTCATTTGTCTTCCGGCATTATTAAAATAGTACTCACGGTCTACTTCATAGCCAATCCATTCAAGCATGTTGGAGAGTGTATCACCTATAACTGCGTTTCTTCCGTGACCCACGGTTAATGGTCCGGTTGGATTTGCAGATACGAATTCAACGTTTGCTCTTTTGCCTTTATATTTTGACGATTTGCCAAAGCCTACACTTTTAGAAATAATTTTTTTAGTAATATCCGCTACATATTGCGGAGCAAAGAAAAAGTTTATAAATCCAGGACCTGCTATTTCCGCCTTAAGGATTACATTTTTATCATAAGAAAGATTTGAAAGAATCTGAAGTGCAATTTCCCTTGGATTTTTCTTTAATTTTTTTGAAAGCAACATCGCAGCATTACTGGAAAGATCTCCATGATTCTCAATCTTGGGAGTATCAAAGGAAAGATCTATCTCCCTTAAATAACTAAGCTTTTGACCTGCTTCGGTAAAGATTTTGTGTAAATAGTCTTTCAAGAATTATTTAATATTTTTTGCTAGACAAAGTTAAACAATTTGATAAAAGGGCGTGATAGTCAAAAATATTCAGCTATTTTAATTTTTACTGATTGATTTTACTTATCTCTTCGTCAATAACTTTTTCGGTAGGTGCATCCCCCCACAGTTTCTCAAGATTGTAAAAACTCCGAGCATCCTTTCTAAATATATGAACTACAACATCAACATAGTCAAGTAAAACCCAGGAAAGCGCTTTGAAACCTTCTTTATGCCAACATTTAAAACCCTCTTTGCTTAAAGATTCGTCAATCTGGTCGGCAATCGCTTTTACTTGCACATCAGAATCTGCCGAACAGATTACAAAATAGTCTGCAAAGGACGCAATCTTTCGCAAGTCCATTACAATAACGTCGAAACCTTTTTTGATAAAAACCTGTTGAGCAATTGTTAAGGCAAATTTTCCCGAATCCAAATTAAGACCTCTTTTTTAAAGGAATAAGCTGTGAATAATCTTTACCGAGAATTATGGTAACATCCAGTAAATATTCTCTATTAATTTGCTGTATTATATTCGAATTTTTTAATCCGATTGAATCTGAAATTATAAGCGCATTAAATAGTTTACCAGTCCTATCAATTATAATTGAATTTTCAATTTCAAATGAACGGTAATTACCAATGTTTACAACATCGAAACTTTTCTCCCGAAGGTATTCGGTAAGCTTATCTGCCATACCGCTTACTCCACAACCGTTCAAAACTTCGACCTGAATTTTTTCCTTAAATGGATAGGGTTGACTCTGGTTTTGGACTTCAGATTTAAAAGGTAATACGTTTTTAATGATATTATAAATCAAAAATAAATTAATCAGAAATAGTAAAAGGATGAGAAGTTTTTGCAGCAGAGTGACTGATTTTATATTAAATGCAGATTTTTTTGTTTCTTTTTTCTTAACCACTTATTTAGTTGTTATTAATGGCTATTCATTTTTGAATGGTGCTTCCTGCTGAAACAGATTATTTGAATTACCGTTAAAAGGCAAGTAGTATCCATAATACGGATTGAAAAAGCCATAGCCGTATGGCATATTTCTATATTGCAGGTGAACAGAAAAATCTTTCCAGGGGCTGTAGTTTACTGCCGCGTTGCTAATGTAAATTCCGGAAATATTTTTTTGAAATTGATCTCCCAAAGTACTGTATGGTGAGTGAACAACGCTTACATCGAGCTGGACATTTAAGTTAGGCATTAGCCTGTAGAACATGCTATTTGTGTAAGAAGTTAACGAAACACCTTGTCCGGCAAATGCAGAATAACTTACATTAAAAGAATGGCGCATAAAGAAATTATCCGAGTTCAAAAAACCAAATAAATAATTTTGGTCATCGGTAACTATTCCCTCTTTTACGTTTGGAGTTGTCAGACCATCACTTCTAAACTGCCCAATAGCAGCTGCATTTATTATTAAAAATAAAATTATTATTGCATATTTCATTTTAAATCCATTTTTAAGTATTGAATTTTAGTCAATAACATTTCGAAAATCAAGAGATAATTTTGCTTAGAAGCTAATTTTCTTATGAATTTTTAATATTTTATCAATAAATGTCTGATACAATTTTCAGTTTTATCTTTGATTAAACTTATCTTTTCTACATATGAAAATATTAATAGTTGATAATTATGATTCCTTTACATTTAACCTCGTTCAGCTTATTGGACAAAATAAGCTGCAAACTGAGATTATAAGGAATGATGAAATCAGTATAAACGATGTTAAACGCTTCAAACCGACCAAAATTATTATTTCTCCCGGGCCAGGCAGACCTGAAAATTCCGGACTCTCATTAGAAGTAATTAAAGAATACGGTAAGGAAATTCCGATTTTAGGAGTGTGCCTCGGTATGCAGGCAATCTGTCAAACATTCGGTGCTAAAATTATTAACTCCAGGCACATATATCATGGTAAGACTTCACCTATCAAGCATAACGGAGAAGGTATTTTCGCCGAAATCCCGCAGGAGTTTGAGGCCATGCGGTATCATTCACTAATTGTAAAGAGCAATACTCTACCGAAAGTTATTGAAGTCACTGCTACTACTGAGAATGGAATAATTATGGGTATTAGGCATAAAAGGTTTCCAATGGATGGTATTCAATTTCACCCTGAGTCTATTTTAACATTAGCAGGGAAGCAGATTATTAATAACTGGATTGAACAAGGTATTTCAAACTAGTGATAATCTAATCAACCAGAGCAATCATTTCAATTTCAACCGCAGAATTTAGAGGTAATTCATTTACGCCTACCGCACTTCGAACATGTTTACCAATTTCACCAAATATTTTTTCAAGTAATTCAGAAGCACCATTTGCAACCTTGGGTTGCGCTGTGAAATCATTTGCGCTGTTTACAAAAACGGTCAGCTTTACAATCTGCTTTATATTATCCAGATTACCGATCACACTTTTTACAGCACTCAGGCAATTAATTAAACAAAGCTCAGCAGCTTTACGCGCATAATCTTCTGTTAAATCCTTTCCAACCTTACCTGTATAAACAATCTCACCATCCACAACCGGTACTTGTCCCGACGTGAAAACAAAATTGCCTACTTTTGTTGCCGGAATATAAGCAGCCAGTGGTTTGGGTGTCGGTGGTATTTTAAAACCAATCTCATTTAATTTTTCTTCTATCATATTTTCACCTGCATTCTTTCAATGTTTCATTTTTTAATTAAATTTGATTTATAAAGAACAGCAAAATATTAAGTAATTAAATATAAGGATTAAACAAATGACCGGTCTAAAGTTTAATGAGCTTGTAGAGATTGTAAAAAGATTACGAAAAGAATGTCCATGGGATCGTGAACAAACCAACGAATCAATTAAAGCTGCTACTATTGAAGAAGCGTATGAAGTTGTTGAAGCAATTGAAAAGAAGAATTACGGCGATTTAAAAAGTGAGCTCGGTGATCTGCTTCTGCACGTTGTTTTTCATACAATAATCGCCTCCGAAAAACATAACTTTTCAATTGACGATGTGATTGAGTCAATCAAAGATAAATTGATTAGAAGGCATCCACACGTATTTGGAGAAGTAAGAGTCTCAGGTTCTGATGAGGTTAAAAAAAATTGGGAGGAAATTAAGTTACGCGAAGGCAGAAAATCTATTTTAGATGGTGTGCCGGAGATTCTACCTGCCCTGCAAAGGGCACATAGGCTGCAGGAAAAAGCGGCTAAAGTTGGCTTCGATTGGGAAAAGAAAGAAGATGTTTGGAAAAAGGTAATTGAAGAAATTGAAGAAATGCACGAAGTTGAGATGAAAAGAAGTGAATCAACCGATAAAAACTCCGATGAAAAATTATATGAGATCTTGGAAAATGAGGTGGGCGATGTGTTTTTTGCGTTGGTAAATTATGCCAGATTTTTAGATATAAATCCTGAAAATGCCTTAAGAAGAACAAATTCAAAATTTATTACAAGATTTAACTACGTGGAAAAAGAAATATCAAAGCTTGGTAAGCAAATAAGCGAATCAAATTTAGAAGAGATGGATAAATACTGGGAGGAAAGTAAAAAACTTAATTAGAGTGATTATTTGTATTGTTAAACTTTTCGTACGCATCTATGATATCTTTAACAAGTTTGTGTCTGACAACATCAGATTTATCAAAATAAGCAAAAGCCACTCCTTCAACATTCGCCAAAATATCCTTAGCCTGCACCAAGCCGCTAATCTGTTTAACCGGTAAATCAATTTGAGTTATATCGCCGGTAATGATTGCACGTGAATTTGCTCCTAAACGTGTTAAAAACATCTTCATTTGCATAGGAGTGGAATTCTGTGCTTCATCTAAAATAACATAAGCATTGTTAAGAGTTCTTCCGCGCATATATGCAAGGGGAACTATTTCAATTATTCTTTTTTCGATATAATTACGCAACTTTTCAGATGGAATCATGTCATCGAGCGCATCGTAAAGAGGTCGGAGATAGGGATCAATTTTTTCTCTGAAATCACCGGGTAAAAATCCCAAACTTTCACCTGCTTCTACAGCAGGGCGGGCTAAAACAAGTTTCTTTACTATCCCCCTCTTTAAAGCAGAAACCGCAACAGCCACAGCCAGATATGTTTTACCTGTTCCTGCAGGACCGATTGCAAAGCAGATATCATTTTTACGTGCAAGATTTAAATAATTTATTTGTCCTGCAGTACGAGCTTTTATCACATCTTTTTTTGTATACAGAACTATAGTGTCAAATTCTTCATCATCGACAATTTCTTTACCTTCAATAGTAAGATTTAATATTGTCTCAACATCATTAGAAGTTAATTTACCACTGGTATTAAGGACATAAACCATTTCTTTAAGTATTTTTTCCAATAGTTCAACTTCTTCAATAACGCCTTTTAACAACAGGGTCTCGCCTCGTGCTGTAATGGTAGTACTGAAACGATCTTCCAGTACTCTTAAGTTAGAATCATTAAAGCCAAGGAAGCTCAGCATATCCACGTTATCAATTATTATTTTCTTTTCAACCGCAGTCATAATATGGTTTAAACAGAAAAACCCTCATCCCGTTAAAAGGACAAGGGTTTTTCAATCAAGAATATTTATTTAACATTAAAAAGATATTTATTGAACCGGAGCCGGTTTGTAGTTTCTTCTTAATCTTTCATATTTATCTTTTTCTTCCTGGGTTAGTGGTGGAACCTGGAATACCTGGTCGGGATAAATTAAATCGGGATTCTTAATTTTATCACGATTTGCTTTATAGATGACCGGCCAAGCAAATCCGTTTCCGTAATGCTCTTTCTTTCTAGCAATTCCCCAGAGGTGATCACCTTTGACCACTTTGTAGGAAATTACAGGAGGAGCATCTATCCACTCATCAAGAGCTCTTTGCATTTTATTGTGAACTTTATCAAAGAATTCCGGCAGAGCACTAATCTTGTTCATTTTTAAAGCATCAAGATCGGCTTGTCTGTCAGCCTTCGGACTTTCTTTTCTTTTAATCTTACCGTCTAATTCGTTAACAGCTTTTCTAAAGTTTTCAACATCGCTTCTGGTTGCTCCAACCAATGCATAAAGTTCATCTATACATTCTTCAGGATCCTGCAGACCAGATAATGTTCCACTAAGGTTATCAATGTCAGCATTAAGTGCTTCAATTTCTGACATCAAAGCTTGTTTTTTACCCGTTAGTCGGGTCATTTCAGCTTCCCATTCTTCAACTGTCATTTCTTCCTGTGCAAAAGAAGAAAGAGAGAACAGTACTACAAGGGAAACCAAAGCTACTAAGAAATTTTTGAGTTTCATTTAATTACCTCCAATTTCAATTTGATTATTTAATTTCAATTACTTATCAGAAGGCAGCTTTTGTAAGTTAGCCCTTGTTTCTTCTTTTTGTTTGTTGCATTCAGCGAGTTTACGATTGATCGTCTGAATTTCAGATTCGAGCTGGGCTCTTTCATCTTTAAGCTGGTTTGCTTCTGCTTCAAGAGACTTTACCTCCTGCCTTAAAGCATCAAGCTCAGCTAATTGAGCTTCGCTCAGTCCACCGCAGCCAGCAAATAATGCTGCGCTTAAAAACAGCACCACAAAGAAGGCTGGCAATTTGAAGTTTTTAAGTAGGCTCATATGTAACCTCCGATTATTTATGTTTGTTATTACTGGAAATTGTAAATAAGGGAATTTATTCCTTTTCAAAACTACAACAGATAAACATGTAGTAGAAAATTTAACATGCCTATATACTTAAATACCCTAAAAAATTCAAATAAAATGATTATTAATTCATTAAATAAGCCTTTTTTCAACAAAGCTTGTATACCCCTCACTAGCCACAATCAGGTGATCGAAAACAGGAATATCCATCAATTTTCCTGCTTCGACTATTTTTTTAGTTATCGAAATATCCTCATTGCTTGGCTCTAAATTGCCGCTTGGATGATTATGGATAAGAATTATACTCGCTGACAAACAATCAATTGCAACTTTAAATATTTCCCTCGGATGAACAATGCTTGAATTCAAATTTCCAATTGAAATTGTTTCGTGCTTTATTATTTTATTTGAAGAGTTAAGACACACTACTACAAATCTTTCTTTTAACTCATCCCTTAGCAGGGGGATAAAGATTTCAGCAACATCCTGCGGTGAAGTAATTTTCTTATTAGAAAGCAATCTTGCCTGTGATTGAATTCGTCGGTTTAATTCAAATGCAGCGGCGAGTGTTGCAGCTTTATCTTTCCCAATGCCATTAACCTTTTGGAGAGAATCAACTGATTTTGCCGCCAGTGCGGCTAAAGTTCCTTCGTTTTTTACCAGCTCTCTTGCTATTTCAAGAACAGATTTTCCTTTCTTTCCTGTTCTAAGAAGAATAGCAATTAACTCTGCATCCGATAAGCTGTGAGCACCTCGCAACATTAATTTTTCCCGCGGACGATCATCAAGCGGTAAATCTTTTACAGTATTTTTTCCTTCCTTATTCAAAACTAGTTTTCATTTAAACGAAACTTATCAATCAATTCAAATACACCATCCTTATAACGGACAATATTTAGAAACTTATTAATTCTTTTTTCACCCATTGAAATGTTATTGTGGTATCCATTAACAGTAATACCTGAAATCATTTTAGATTTAATGTTAGTTCGTGTTGGTTCAATATTTCTTATTACCGTTAATAAATACCGCGCCGCATCGTAGCCATAGAGAATATTCCGGTTAATGTCCCTTCCAGTGGTGGAATTAAAATCGGAGTTAAAATTGTGATAATCATCACCTTGATAATCAAAAAAATAATCGGTAGTAAATGTTAAATTATTACTTAATGAGAGTGAGGTTTCAAATCCTCGTGCAGTCAGCCAATCCTGGTTACCGTAAATCGGAATATTTAAGTTGTACTTGACGAATCCGGCTAATATAATTGGTGCAACTGTATTTTCGCTTAGGGGTATGTAAATTCCTTCTATCAGCATTGAATCAGCCACTATCCTTCCAATCTGCTCGTCAAATGAGATGCCGCCGTCTTTATAAGTTTCCTTCCTGACTATTGTTCCACCAAGTTTTTCAAACTCTTCCGCAAAGTTTGCAGCGAGTAAAGGGGAATAACCTTCAATTGAATTTAATATAGAAATTCTTCTTTTATTTTCAACAAAAAACAGGAATTGGGCCATTGCTCTTCCACGAACAGAAAATGAGGGATTTGCTTGAAAGAAATTTTCACTTATT
>Ga0209536_100000660_pt1 | contig 56248 bp, 66 predicted proteins | sample DeeMarSeWOR28_12_FD_187461 | JGI IMG/M metagenome (GOLD analysis project Ga0209536, IMG submission 187461) | Marine sediment microbial communities from White Oak River estuary, North Carolina - WOR-2-8_12 (SPAdes) (version 2) | ecosystem: Environmental > Aquatic > Marine > Intertidal zone >... | reverse complement strand
TAGCAATAGGGGGGAGGTTCTATCTTTGAGTGACAAAGTTATTCGGGATTCGTTTAGTAGTCGGTATGTAGACCATACCCGGGACATTACGAGAGGACCTTCCGGGGCTGACCAGGGTGAAAGATGACCATAGTAATTGATCCCCTTGGGATGTCTATATACGTCCCTTAGAGCATTTGGCGTAAAAGTACACCTCTGACTTTCTTTTTCCATTATAAAAAGGAGAAAAACATGCTATTTGGAGGAGACTTCCATTTTAATCACTCTAAAGTGATAGGTTATTGCAAAAGACCATTTAAAGATAAAGAGGAAATGAATGAGACTCTTATTACATCATGGAATATGAAAGCAGACCCTAACTCTATTATATACATTAATGGGGATTTAGTATTCTGTAAGCATAATGATGGGTTTGTCCATTACCTTCTTTCAACTTTAAAGGGAAAAATAAAACTTATCCCCGGTGACCATGACCGAGACCTTATCAAATTTCTACGAAGAAACCCCAAGTTTAGAAGCAAAATAGATATAATGGATTCGGTTTGCCGGGTTAAATGGGAAAAACAAAATATAGTTTTATGTCATTGGTGTATGAGAGTGTGGCCAAAGAGTCATTATAACTCTTGGCATTTATATGCTCATAGTCATGGAAGTCTCCCCTCAATCGGAAAAAGTCATGATATTGGTATTGATAATAATAATTATCAGCTACTTTGGTTTGAAGAAATAGTTGAATTAATGAAAAATAAGCCCGATAATCCAAATCTTATTAAGAAAGAAAGAAGGTAAGTTGAATCCCATAGTTAGATTGGTTTTATCATTAAAATTAAAAAAACATAATATGGACTGGAAAAATCCCAAGACGTGGTTTGGTATGATAGAAAAGTATAGATGTATTAATCCAGGTTGTGAGTTTACTACTATATTAGATAAGAAAATTTTTGTCTATGACTACATAAATTACCATACTTGCCCATTTACTAAGAAAAGTAAACATCTACAGGAAGTATTTCAAGGAATAAAAAGAGAATATAGTCTTTTCCTATATGGTGAGGAGGAAGATTGAATCCTATAACTAATTATATGTTAAGAAAAAAACTAAAAGAGCATAATTTGAAATGGGGGAATATTACTTTTCATGGAGATATTTTTCCAGTATGTAAATGTAAAAATCCTGGATGCGATTTCTTATTAGTATGCATAGAAAAAGAAGTATATCAACATATGCCAGAAACTATGAAAAAGTCATGTCCAATAACAGAGAGAGGCAAACATTTACTGAGATTTTTTAATAATTTACAAATTCAATATCAAAGTCTACATTTGAGTTTAAAAAAGAAATAATATATAATATTTATAAATAAGGAAGGAGGAGAAATGCCAAAACTTTTCAATATTGACTTGTTTTGTGAAAACCTACCTGAAATAACAACTCATGAGATATTCCAAAAAAATAAATTCCATAAGGAGGGGTTATTTTCTGAGCAGATTTTTGGCCCGATAAAAAAGTTTACTTGCTCATGTGGAATAACATATGGAATGTCTCAAAAGGGATTTGAGTGTCCACATTGTAAAGTTCAAGCATTAGATACAAGAGTTAGAAGAGAAAGGTTTGCTAAAATTAAATTAAGTCTTCCTGTTATTAATCCCATTTTTTATGATTTATTATGTTATGTAGGAGGAAAGCATACTAAATCACTTTTAGACTTTGTAATGAGAAATGAGAATGCTATAATTTATAAAAGACAGAATACAGAAAGTTATAAAATCGCTGAAAATAGAAGTGAAGTTCCAACTGGTTCTAAAATATATATTAGAACGGAAGGACTAAAAGAAGTAATTCGAGAAATGGCTATTAAGAATCAAAGTGTTTCTAAATGGAAAAAAGTCTTAGATAATATTGATTGTATGACTTGTAGTAATGTAATAGTTCTTCCTGCGGATTTAAGACCAATTGGAAAATCAGCGACAAGAAATGTCCATAATACTGATGAAATAAATAGAATTTATACCTCTATTATTAATAAGAATGAACTTATTAAAAAAATAATACTTAATATCATGAGGGATAATAAAATATATTTTCATCACTATAGGCAATTGCAGAAAGAAGTTAATAATTTATATGATCATATTCAAGCTAAATTGGCAAAGAAAAAAGGATTAATAAGGGGAAATATATTAGGAAAAAGAATAGACTTTTCAGGTAGAGCAGTTATTGTTCCCGACCCTACTCTTAATTTAGATGAGTGTAAACTGCCTTATGTTATGGTATTAGAACTGTACAAATTAGTAATAGCAAGAAAATTAATTGAAGCGAGTAGGTTTAAACTAATCAATGAAGCAATTACTTTTATTGATCGATGTATTGAAGTTAATCATAAATGCTTATATAGTTTATGTGAAGAAGTGATAGAAGGAGAATATTGCTTACTAAATAGACAACCTACACTTCATAGACTTGGAATTCAAGGGTTTAAGATAAAGTTAACTGACGGTCATGTTATAAAAATTCATCCATTAATTTGTGATCCTTATAACGCAGATTTTGATGGTGACCAAATGGCTGTTTACATACCCTTAACTAAGGAAACCAAGCAAGAAATAATTGATAAGTTTTTAGTAACAAAAAATCTCTCTAATCCCACAGATACCAGTCTTTCTACCAAACCAAATCAGGATATAGTATTAGGAATATATTTATTAACTGGGGGGAAAATAAATGGATATGACGAATTAGTAAAACATAATGATGGAGAATACTCAAAAGGTTTAGTTTTATTTAATTCTGTTTTACCAAAAGATTTCAGATTTATTGATTACCAAGTTGGATCCAAAGAACTTATTCAGATATTAACTGAAATAAAAAATAATTATTCTGAAGAAGAAATAAGGAGGGTATTAGATGAAGTTAAAAAATTAGGTTTTAAATTCTCTACTTCATTTGGAGTTACAATGTCTTTGGACAAAATGATGATTCCAAATAAAAATGAGATAATAAATGAGATTTTCTCAGATTCTAAGAAACCAGTAGAAATGCTTCAAAGTTTTGCTGATGATAAAATTAAGAAAATCTTGAAAAAAGCATTTACTTACTCTTATATAGTAGACTCTGGAGCAAGAGGAAGTTGGGATCAAGTAAAACAAGTAGTTATGGCTCGGGGATTTGTTTCTGATTTTAGGGGAAATATTCACTTGGAACCAATTAAACATTCTCTTCTTGATGGACTCACACCAAGAGAATTCTTTTTATCATCTTATGGTTGTAGAAAAGGGCTTTTGGATGTTGCTGTAAATACGGGAGAATCGGGTTATTTAAGTAGAAAACTTATATTTACTTGTGTCAATCTAACTTTAGGAAAAGAAGAAGATTGCGGAAGTACAGATTATTTAGAAGTAGATGTTGATAATGAAAGAATTGCTCAATGTTTATTGTTTCGATACTATTTGGGAGAAGATAAAGAACTTCATGAAATTACTCCAGAGAATTACGAATCTCTCATTGGTTCGAAAATTAAAATAAGAAGTCCAATATATTGCTTGGGAGAAACTTTATGTAGAAAATGTTATGGTAATCTTTATAAATATGTAAATTCTAAATACGTTGGAATCATAGCTGCTCAATCCTTAGGAGAATGTAATACCCAGTTAGTACTTAGGACATTCCATACAAGCGGTGTTGCTAAAGTGGGAAAAGAGCAGAAAAAAATGATTCAATGTGATATCATCGGGGATTTAAGCCAAATTTCAAGTCTCCTCCACAAATTTCCAGAGGGAACTAATTGTGAAAACCTAACTAGAAACTTATTTGATTTATACAATATGAATCGAAAAATCCACTTAGTACATTTTGAATGTGTGGTTTCTCAATTAATGTGGTATGGTGATGAGAAATGGAGATTGGTCGAAAATAGAAGTAGAAAAGCTCCTCAGTTTAAAAGTGTTCTTAATGTTCCTTCTCAGGAAAGTTGGATTTTAGGTTTTGCTTTTAACCGACCTAAGTTTCATATGGTTAGAGGTTTATTTAATGAAGGAAAATATACTGGTGTTCTTGACAGAATAATGGGAGGGGAGAGAATAGGCGATGATGACAAGAGTGATAAATCCTTATTACAAACCTGATTTAGAATGTAATAGTTTTCTTATTAGGAAAAAGGATTATGAAAGACTAGAAACTGATGCGAGAAAGATTTTAGAGGTAGCGGAAGAGGCAGGATTTGAGATTAAAGAATTTGGCATAAAAGAAAGTAAAAGTGTTGCATCGGAATTGGCTTATACTTTAAAACATTTATTCATAATTCGATTGGAGAAGAATGGAAAACTAATAGACTTAAGTATGGCTATCCCTCAGTTAATTAACGATAATTATATCTTTATCAATGGAAAAAGAAAAGTTCCTTTATTTCAATTATTTGATATTCCTTTAATTTACCGAAAGATGATAAAGATAAGAACTTCTATTTCTTCTATTTCTATAAGAGAAAATGATAATTCTCCATATATGCATATGTTCTTTATGGGGAAATCATTTAATTTAGCTGACATAGTTTTTGCTTACTATACTAAACAAGAAATAGAAGAGATATTTAAAGAAGAATTGGAATTTAGTTTTCCAGCAGGAAGACCTTATAAATGGTCACTTGATTTAACCGCAAATATGAATAGAGGTCTGACTCAAGAGGAGTATGTAAGAATTGTAGGAAAACCTTTCTCTGAGAGTTTTCAAAAGAGTAAGGGAGAAACAGCAATATATGCTTTGAAAATCTTACTTAAATGTGATATTATGTCAGCCAGACTTTTAGGTAGTACTGACGTAGTATTGGAAATCGGAAAGGCTATAAGGTCTAAAAGGTTAGATGATACTGACTTGATAAATAAAAGAATAAGATGTTTTGAATACATAGTTACATCCAGAATAGCAAAGGTAATTTATGATTTATGTGTTACGAACTTACGAATGACCAAACCCAAATTTAATGTTAACTCTGCTCAAATTGTTAATAATTGTAATGTTTCTGACATAGTTCAATTTGATTTCGCCATTAATCCAATAGAAGAGTTAACTAAACTTTCCAGATGTACACTTGTAGGCCCCGGAGGATTTAATAAGGAAAATGTCCCAGCATATCTGAGAGATATCTCAGAAAGTATGTTTGGAAGAATTTGCCCAGTAGACACACCCGATAGAGAAAATTGTGGAGTTCAACAATCACTTTTAGTAAATTCAAAGCTAGATGAGAATTTTAAATTTACTAAAGAAAGAATTATAGAATCTCCAACTTCAGTAGCAATCTCAATGATTCCATTTTTAGAGCATGACGATCAAACCAGATTACAAATGGCGGCTAGTCAAATGAGGCAAGCCATTATGCTCCAAAAATTTGATGAACCATATGTTCAATCAGGATGCGAACATCTTTATAGTAGATATACTTCTTTTTGTTGTGTTGCTGAGCATGATGGAGATGTATTATTTTGTAATGGTAAAATTTTAATAGTTCAATACTCTACTAATAAAGAGGTTAAAGTATTTTGGATTGGTCCCAGAAATACTTATACTGACAACATTGATATTATGAGAGTTTATGTAAAAATAGGAGATTCATTTAAAAAGGGAGATATTCTAGCAGAAAGTCAGTATATGAAAAATGGTGCCACAAGATTTGGAAAGAATCTTTTAACTGCTTTTATTACTTATTATGGTTTTAATTATGAAGACGGAATAGTAATATCAGAAAGATTAGTAAAAGAAGGAGTTTTTACTTCAGTTCATTATAACGATATGTCATTTATGATTCCTCCAGATAAGGTTTTACTTTCATTAAATAAGTATGGGGAACCATTAAAATTCCTACCCGACTTATATGAATCCATAAAAATTGGTCATCCATATGCAAAAATGAAAGATTTATCAAGTATGGAGGGTTATAAGATATTTGAAGATGTTAGTGAATTAATAGTTCATAAAACAACTACAGTTTTTGAAAGAAGTCTTTATGTTAATGGTTATTTTACTGATATCCCAGAATACAGGGAATGGGTAGAAGAAGAAGTAGCTAAGCAAAAAGACGAAGAAGTAAAATTACAGAACTTTTTTATAGACCTTCTAGGAAAAAAAGAAGCATTCAAAATCATAAAGTCGTATAATTTAAATAAGTTTACTACTAGTAAATATAAGATTAAAGGTGAAGAGTTTCCGGGAATCTATGTAGAAATGGCAGGTTATTATTTACGACCAATTAGAGTGGGAGATAAAGTAGGGAATAGACATGGAAATAAAGGAGTAATATCACGAATAATACCTGAAGAGAGAATGCCTTATTTACCTGATGGAAGACGAGTTGATATAATAATGAATCCAATGGGTGTTATCTCTAGAATGAATATTGGTCAGTTATTTGAATTACATCTATCCATGTCTCTACATGATTTGAAAAAGACTATGCTTGATCTTCTTTCTAATGGCGAGACTCAGGAAAACATGAAGAAATATTTACTGGATTATATTAAAATTATTGACCAAACAGATGATAGATGGTATTACAAGCAAATGGTTGAAATTATTGATCCTATTATTGTAGACAAACAATTCATACTGGATTTGACAATAATTCAAGCACCATTTAAATCATGTAACGAAGAAGCATTAAAAGAAGCCTTAAAGTATACTAATACTGAGTATTCTTTTCCCACCTTTGATCCAGTTGGGAATATTCACTTTCAAAATGAAATAGCAGTTGGTTATAATTACTTCTTTAAAATGATCCATATAGCAGAAGAAAAAATATCTGCTAGAGGAATAGGATTATATAATAGAAGAACATTGCAACCACTTTCAGGGAAAAAGTCAAAAGGTGGTCAAAGATTAGGAGAAATGGAAAACCAGGCGATTATAGCAATGGAAGGTGAAAAGAATTTAGATGAATTTGCTACTACTAAAAGCGACTGTATTGATAGGAAAAATAAACATATCAACGAAATTATAACTAGTGAAAAGTTATCTTATCTCACAAAAGAAGAGGATTTTTGTGAGAAAGCAGAATCTGTTAAACTCATGGATGCCTATTTTACCCAGATAGGAGTAAGGAGATCAAACGTTGGAAAACGATGAATTGACTTTAGAAATACCATTAACTGAATGTTATCCATTCCTTATGGCAATCTCGGGAAGTCCCCATGTTTTGAAAACTGAGATAGTTAAGGATATATATGATTTAGTAAGGTCTGCTATGTCTCGAATGGACACAAAAGATATAGAACAATCCCTAGAAGTATATTTTAAGCAAAAACCCAGTGCTATAGTACTTAAATTTCCTAACTTTATCAAAATGTTAGAAACTGCTACAGGTAAGACATTATTTGTTGGACTAGAAAGACCTCCTTTATTTAGCAATAAGGTTTCTAAAAAGAAAGGAGGTGGAAGTAATTGAATCTCCCAGATGTCCAACAAGATATGAGGCCCAATTGTCCAAGACATTTACATAGAGTAGGTGTTCAGAATGTTTCCGTTCCATTAAGTATTCAGTCAGGAGTAAATGGCAAAGATGCATATGAAGTTAAAGCAAAAGTAGATATTTTTACTGATTTAGAAAAAGATGTAAAAGGTGTAAGTATGTCAAGATTTGTGAGATGTCTGGATCGATGGAGACATACTAATTTAAATAATAATTCAATAAAAGAAATGTTAGAAGCAGTAATAAAAGATATTGGAATTATATGTAATTGTGCTTATGCTAAATTTAATTTTGATATCTCAATAGTAAAAGAATCCCCAGAAACCTGGCAAAAATTTCCTGAGTTTTATAATTGTACTTTTGAGGGAAGACTCGGTTCTTTCGGATATCACTTTTTTCAAATAGTAAAAGTTCCTTATGCTTCTTATTGTCCATGTTCAGCAGAATTAAGTGAATATGCTTTAAAGAATGACAATGTAAAAGGATTTCCTCATGCTCAAAGAAGTTTAGCAACCGTAACTGTTCAAACTATTCCTCCAAGAAATGTATGGTTAGAGAATGTAATATGGGATGTAGAGAAAGCTGTTGTAAATATTCCATATCCTATTATTAAACGAAAGGATGAGCAATTCTTAGCAATCCGGGCGGCTAAATATCCAATGTTTGTAGAAGATGCAGCTAGAGAAATAGCTGACAAATTGGATAGAAATGATAGGATTTGTGATTGGCTTCTTAAATGTGAACACTTTGAGTCTATCCATACACATGAAGCGGTTTGTATTCTTTCAAAAGGAGTTCCTGGCGGACTTAGTCCTGATTATTTCTTGGTATAGCTAACTATATATATTAATTTTCGGATAAAGTAATCAGGAGTTGTTCGTGCATTTTAGTCAATTTATTTTTTCTTAATTTTTGGAAGGGGGGATGTTGTATGAGAGTATAAATTTTTTAACTAATAAAATTTTAAAAGAGGAGATATTTTGTGGAAACAAAAACCTTAGAAGTTTACTTTAAAGATTTGAAAGAAGACAAACAAAAAGAAGTTCTAGAGTTATACGATTTGGATAAAGAGGAAGATGGAAATTTTGAGCTTTCTCCATTGTTTATATTGGAATACTCTGGAAATCCTGACGAAGAAGAATAAAAGAGAGAGAGGAAAAACCAATGAAAAAGGTAGCTAAAAGTTTAACAAACATATTGAAAGATGAAGATTTTCTTTTACTCCAGGATCGAAAAATAGACCCAATCCCAGTAGTAGAAAGATTATTGGAGGATTGGAAATTTGATTTATTTTCCCGAAAACCTGGACCTGCTTATACTCACGATGGGATATTACAGTTTACTGATTTGGATTTAGCATGTTTTTTATCTGAGTTAGCTGAGAGAAATGCTGTAATAAATATCCCGCAATATGAAACTTTTACTCCTAAATGCCATAAAGAAGGTCAAATGGTTGTTTCCTCCGAAAATAGGCATGGAAAAGTTCTTGCTGTTTTGTCCAATAAAGTGACTTTTGGATTTTCCATAAGAATTATGGATGCGAATGTTATCTCCTCTGAAGACGTTGGCGATTTTCGTGTTTACTCAATTCTTGATGCTAACGGTGATTTTTATAAAGGTTGGAGTACCATTCAAATTATTCCTTCTGCAGCGGAAAATGAATTTATTATAAAATCAAATATATTATCAAATAATAGTATTATATTTAAATTCTTTGTTGCTCCTGGTCGATGGACGTCGTTTTATGGCATGCCTTATTTCCTATTGAAACGAGCTGAAGTTAGACTTGAAGAGCAAAAAGAGTTTTATAAGAATGAGATTTCACGATTAATTAAAAAGGGTATACGTTTACCGCCTGGGGAAAAAAGAGAACTACCTAAAAGAACTAAGGAATCAGGTACTCAGGTAAAACTTGACGTTTTTGAATCTATTATTGACTTCCCTGAAAGTGAGTCTACTTTTGTTCCATGTAGATTACACTCTGATGAATTACGAAGGTTATTTAAAGATAAGAGGAAAATAGAAAGGAAGTTATTACCAAAAGTTCGTTTTCATACTAGAGCAACTGAGTTGGCTTTTTCTAAATATGGATTTTCAAATGGAGTTGAGTTATTTCCCTCTTGGATTAAAAACTCTTCTTGGGAAAGAGATTTTAGATTCCCCAAAGGAAGAAAAAAATGGAATAGGTTAGTTCTTTTTCAACCCACAGTTGGAAAGTTTGGAGTGTCCCTCCTTTATAGATTTTACCAAAAATCTATAACCGTTTCTGAAAAGTTTGCTCAGAAACAAAGAGGGAGGAAATCAATTGCTTCAAAACCTAAAAGCATTAGGAAGTAAAGGTCTAATCAGCATAGCAACGTTAATAATTATTGTCTTAGTAGGTGTGGGAGGATTTATTGGAGGAAGATATTGTTATTATAAAGCTGAAAAGTTACTCGAAGAAAGACTTGTAGAGACGGAAAAAGGTCTAGAAAGAATTAGTTTTCTTTTTGAAGAAAAAGTAAAACTTCTTTCTATAATACCTGAGGAGTATAATGAAGGTCTAAGATTAAATACCATCTATTTTAATATAGATGAAAATCCTATTTGTACTAATTCTTTTATTATCCAAGAAGATTCAATAATTGACTTGACATACCAAACATTGACATGGACTTCAGAAAAGATAATAAAGGATAATAGAGTTCCTTTTTTGAGATGGTTAGAATTTGGAAAGACAAAGTTGCCTTCTGATGGTTATTACAATCTTATATATGAACCTATTTCAAAAAAAGAAAAGAAATTAGTACAAACTATGGAACAGTGTTTTTCTTTAGCACCATATTCAAACGTTCTATCTAAATTACATAAAAAATTTGGAGTTTCTCTCTCAGTTACTCCTGAAAGTTATCATTGTAAATTCAAGAATGGATTTCGTTATACTTATTACTTACATAGAAATGGTAAATTAGATGAAGAGATAGAATCTTTTAAACTTTAACATTTAACAAAAGGGGGAAATTTTTTATGATTTCCCCCTTTAAAAAAAGGAGATATTATCATGTCTGATAGACAATCTTATATTACATCGTTAGAGAATGTTCGTGAAAATTATGCAAGAATTAGTAAGAATTTTGTGGATGAGCAAATAGAAGTAAAATCCATCCAATTTATGTCTTTAGAGGCAGTTAGAATGGGCGATAAAGTATTTCAAATGACTCAGATTGCTCAATCCTCAGCATGCTATAGAACAGGAACTCCATTACAATATCTCCGAAAATGCCCACCTGAGTTACAAGCAAGGAATCTAAATTATTGGATTGAAAAAGAAAAGAATGAGAAGTTATTAGTTAGGTTTAATGGTGATAAAGTCCGAGCGATCTTTACTCCCACCTATAAACCAACTAATGACGATATGCTTTTAGACGCTGTTGAGAAAAAATTAGGTATTCCTCCAAGTACTCAGGTTAAGTGTTTCCAAAATGAAAATTTCCTCCAAATTAATATCCCAAATGATCAGCAGACTTTTTCAATCTCTGGTGATCGAATGATGGGGGGAATGTCATTTTTTAACTCAGAAGTAGGATTGACTAAAATCGGAATGTCAGTTTTAGTATACAGACTCTCATGTACTAATGGAATGATATCAAAACAAAGACTAACTAAATCATTTAAACATATAACTGAGCCAGAAGTTATATTAGCTCAATTTCCTGAGATAGCAAAAGAATTGTCTGGACGTTGGTTATCGGAAAAAGAACTTTTAGAGAAAGCAACTAATGTTAAAATTCATGACCCCCAAGTAACTATAGAATCATTTAATAAAAGATTTCAGTTGAGTAAACTCGAGAGAGACGCAGTAAAATGGGGTTGGATAATCGAGCAAGGCGATTCAATGTTTCATATCGTAAATGCTTATACCCGAGCAGCACAATTTAAAAAGATCCCTGCCGAAGTTGGTCATAAATTAGAAGAAGTCGGTGGACAAATACTCAATTTACTTGACCAAACAGGTGAGGTAAAATGAAAATAAAACTTGATTTTATAACAAATAGTTCTAGCGAAGCATTCTGTGTTTACGGGGTGGATATAGAATTAACAGATTTAGTTGAAAATTCAAAATTAATTAAATACTTATATTTAGTTTTAATTGCTTATTGGAGGGAAGTTTCTGATTACTGTAATGATCGACTTTTGGAATTTGATTTTCCTGTTACTAAAGAAAGATTCGTTGAAGAATATGAAAGTTATCTTTTTCAAACTATTCGTTATTATGCCGTTATTAATCATTTTTTATGGGAAATGTATGGAGAAGAACCTGCAGCAGTTTATATTGCTATAGGAAGATCTCCTTGGTCTATGTGTAAAACACAAACTCTCGGAGAATTTCAATGTGATGTTAGAGATGATTTGAAAGATATAGGTTTTGGGGATTATCATCCAAGAGCAGTTGAAGAAGTTGTTCGATATTAAATAAAGGAGGATTACCATCGACGAAATGAAAGCTGTTATTATTCTTGGAACTAAAATAGATATTCAAAAGTTTTTAGAAATAGAAAATATGGACGATTTTGTTTATATTTCTTATATAGTAAATCCTCTCATTCCTCTAAGAGATTTTCGTTTTTCTTATACTTCTAGGAGAACAGGAGTCGACTTTCCTTCTAAAGAAACTTTCACATGTCCTACAAATAGGAGAAATATGGTGATTGGAATAAAGTCGCTTCTAAAACTTAAATATGATCTTTTTTCAGAGTATAGTAATATGATGGTTTATATAGGAGTGAGTCCATTCGATATTGGGGATAATGAAACAGGAAAGGAATTTCGGTTAAGAGTTTATGATTCAATAAAAGAAGTGTTAAATTCTGATTTCGAGTTTAAAGAGATCGGTGAATTGGTGAGTTATTATGAAAACTAAACTTGATTTTGTAACTAATAGTTCTTCCACTAACTTTTGTGTATATGGTATTGAAGTAAAATTTAGTAACTTCTTACTAATGAATAATATCCATATCTTAGTATATGTGTATTATTTATGCTCTCCATATCGGGAAGTAGGAAAATTTCCTCAGACCGATGGATCATGGAAAGGTTCTGATTTTGTTTCTATGAATGATCTTTTAGATAATACTAAAGGTCATAATTCAGTACTTATAAATTCAACAGAATCGATGATTCGTGCTATTTTTGGGATGGAAAGTATCGTAAATACTTATGGAGAGATCTTTATTGGGATGAATCCTTTTAAAATAGGGAATGATGAAACGGGAGTAGAATTTAGAGATAAAGTCCAGAAAAAGTTAAAAAGTCTCTTAGGAATAACTGTAAAACCATATGCTATAGACGAAAGAGTGGAGTATTAAAATGTTTGTAAAAGTTTCTTTTATAACAAATAGTTCAACTGAAGTTTTTTGCGCTTATGGTATGGTTATCGCAGATGAGAAAATATTTGAGAATTCTGAGATAATGAAATTCATATATTTATATTCTATTGCTTTTAGAGTACGCATTGAAGGAGAGGGGTATCTTATTAAATTCAAAGGGTTTTCTGAATTTTGTAAAGATTATGAACTTTCTGAAATGGCTTTACATAATTATTGTAACACTTTAGGTTTTGATTGTATAGTTTCGGGGGGAATGAGTTCGGTATTTATTGGAAGATCTCCTTGGAATATGAGAGAAGACGAAACCTTTGGTGAATTTAAAAAGAAAACCGCTGAGTTATTTTTACATACCCCGTTTGAAGGAACACTGGAATGTCATTCAACTGAAGTCAATACTGGATAGCTTACAATAAAGTGACTTATTTTATGGTTTTGAAAAGTTAAGAAAGGAGTATTTTATGTCAGTGGAAACAATGGAAAGGATGTCAAAAGAGGAGTTAAAGAAGTTGAATGATAATTTAACTGAGATTTCTGAACTCGAAGATATAGAAACGTTGGAAGGTTTTGATGAAGAAATTCATCCTCTTTTCGCCGAAACAAAAGACTTGCTTTTAAAGGCCCACGAGTCAGGTTATGTAAACTTCAACGAAGATGAGTCCAAGGAGGAAGGCGGAGATAAAATGACTTTTTGGGAGTGGACGAGTGATGCCGTAGACTTGGTGGGAACCGATTTTGAACTTGTAGATCCCGCTTCCTAATTGGAAAAGTTTTAACATACTATATATATTAATTAACGGTTATTAAGAAAAGGTTTGTCACTTTATTGTAAGGAATTTTTTATTTATCTATTTTTTCTACGAAAATAATCCAGGTTGGGTTCCTGGATTATTCGGAGAGAAATATGCCAGGGGGTTTCTCTTCCCTTACTGACTAATATTCATTATTGGTCACTTTATCATGTCAGGAAGTATCATTTCTTATCACCTTCCATGATATGGGTTTAGTTATATTGTTTTGGGTTTTCTTACTCTGGCTAGGTTAAAGTGGGAGAATATTACGTTGATAGGTATTCTCCCATCTTTACCTATTATAAAGTCTCAAATCTTGAGGAGAGGTTTATGCGATTATTCCTCTCTTTGAGTACAACTCCATAAATTTTTAAACAGGGTAAAGTGGGGGAGTTTAAAAATCCTAATGGATTTACTCCCCCATCTCTACCTATATCCATAACCATAACCTTAAATAGAAGGAGGTTAAAAAAAGAATGAGGTATAAATATGTTCTGAATGTGAAAACTAAAGATGATCTATCATGGCAAGATTTTACTACTTTATTCCTTGATATTTGTAAAACTTTTAATAGAGAAATAAGTCACCATAGGACAGTTACCATCTCAAAAGAACATAAGCCAAATACCTTCCAAGTGAGAGAAGAAATTGAAATGGAGGAATTGGACATTGATAGAACTCCTCCTTATATGAGCCTTTTAATATCAATGAAGACTTTGGGGAGACTTGGAGAGGTAAAATCTATTAAAGACATCAGTTTAGCAATTCAAGAAGAGGGGGAAAAATAAAGTGGCAACCATCTTGACATATAGAGTTTTTATAAAATGCTCTGATAACATAAAAGATGAAAAAGGTTTTATAAATCTAATATCAGAGTTATGTATGGAAAAAGGCATACAAACTCCACCAACTCTTAAAGCCAAAAAAGTCATAATTGATTTATATAGTAGGGGGATTCAAGACTATTTTGAAATCAATGAAGATGTTAGAGTTGAAGATGATGAGGAATCAGATATGGTTTTTAAACATATGCCTATGTATATTAAATTTATCCATGCTAAAAAAGTAATGGACGAATTAGATGATGTTCCTGAAGTAAAAGACATCAAAATACTATGTGCTTTGGCTTACGTAGTAGACACCAACAGATTTTTTTCAGTACAAACATAGAAAGGAAATGAAAAATAAAATGATAAAAACTATAGCAAATAAAAACTATATCATTCTATTCGATACTGAAACTGGGATGGAAATAACTTCAGGAATAAATGGTCATGAAGACCCATTTAGTCTCTATTTTCCATGTATGCTAGATATTGGAATAATGGGTCATTGTGAAAATAAATGCTCTATATGTTATCAAGGAGATAAAGACCAACCAAATATGACTTTGGATGGTTTTAAAAGAATTATAAATGAGACTAAAAAACTCGTAAACCAATGTGCTCTTGGAGGGAGGGGAGATCCAGAACTCCATGAACATTATAAAGAAATAGTTTCTTATTGTAGGGAAAACGAAGTAGTTCCTAATTTCACTACAAGCGGGAGAAAATTAACTAAGGAAAAAGTTGAGATTGCGAAGGAATTTTGTGGAGCGGTAGCGGTTTCTGATTATAGTAAAGATTTCACTTTTGAAGCAATTAAGTTACTTCAGTCATATGAAATGAAAACTAATATACATATAGTAGTAACTTCAGAATCAGTTGACAAGTGTATACAAATTGCTAAAGGTGAAGACGTCTGGAATAAAAAAGTTAACCGAGATAAACTTAACGCAGTTATTTTTCTTCTTTTCAAACCCCAAGGAAGAGGAAAAAATCTTATTCACCTAGTTCCAAGTGATGATAAGATAAAACTTTTCCTTGCTGGTTTGAGAGAATCTAAGAGTCCTTTTAAGTTGGGAATGGACTCATGTTTAGTAAATAAAATTATGTCTTTAAAGTTAAATTTTACTAAGAAAGAGCAAGTTTTTTTAGACACTTGTGAAGCAGGAAGGAAGTCTGCTTATATAAGTCCAGACTTGAAATTTATGCCTTGTTCATTTGCTGATCACGATGAGTGGGGAGTTGATATAAGTAAAAGAAGTATGGTTGAAGTTTGGAAAAATGCTCCCCCGTTTTTAAAAGCAAGGAATTTATTGAGTAAAAATCCATCTAATTGTCCATTCGATTTTACCTAATTCTAATGGTTTTACTAAGAAGTAAAGAAGGAGGTATGCTTATTAATGATAACTTGATATTTTGCTAAGTAATCTTTTTTCTAAGGGGTACGAGAAATGGGAGATTTAAAAGATGTAACTATAACCACAGGAGAAGGCGAGGTTCTTTCTGTTAATGAGTATCAAAAAAAGAAGTTTGCCTCAGATTTACCTGGAGTTATACATTCTGAGGTTAAAAGAAGGAAATCTCCAATCATTAGTAAACTAGGTTTGCATGTTCCGGAAAAAGAAAGTACTAGTTTTCCTGGACAAGTTACTGGTTTTGAGAGATCTATAGCAAAGATTTGTGTTTTCTTTTCAAGTCGAAACCTTTCACCTTTTGATTTAAGGTCGATTACTCTTTTGATTAATGTAGGGGATTGGGAGCAATTCTCACTCCAGGAAATAAGGAGTAAAGTTTCATTAGCGCTTCTGAAGTTAGAGAAAGTTGGGCTTTTGGAAGTTTATAGAGACGGTGATGTTAAACTTTATCGTTTGTCTTTGGGAAAGAAATTCGATGAGGTTGATATCGCATTGTGTGGACTCAGTTTAGATACTTTTGAGGCAAATTATCTGAAAAAGAAATTAGGCTCAAGAGATTTAAATGAGGAAGAAAAGGTATCCCTTCTTTCTCTGGAACAAAAGTTGAAAGCGATTGAGGAAAAGCATAACCCTAGAAATAAGTGGTATAGACCTCATATTATGTTTAGGGTCGGAGATGAAAAAGAGGGGAGGGATGAAAGGAGTAAAAGAATGTCTGGTGCACCAAAACCTAAAACAGGTGATTACGCTGGTGTGAGTATTAATCAAGCTTTTGTAATATGGTCAAGAAAGAACCTCAATAAAGCAACTACTCCAAAAGAGATTGCTAAGGACATTGGGTGTTCAGTAAGTCCGATTTTTTTAATCTGTAGGGCTTTAATTGCTCTTTCTGAAGTTAAAGATTCTCCTTGTTTTCATAAATTTATAAAACGAGAGAATCCCGACAAGCCGAAATCTTTCCAGTATATAGTTAAGGGTGTATTTAGTCCCATTGACCTTGAAAAATCCATAGCAATCTATAAGAGAGATTATCAAGGAAAAGGAAAGATTGGACCTCCAGAAAAAGGAAAACCATTACCTGCTCCACTCAAACCGACCGAGGGAGATTTTCCTGATCGGACTAAAGAAGAGATTGAGCAGGTATTTGATATGAGTATTCCTCAGGGAGTGGATATTTTTACCGAGTCATCTTCAATCTTTTTCTATACTCAATTAATGGGTTATATGAAAAAGGTGGATAAAGATTGGATTAGGTCTAATAATGAGAAAAAGACCAAAATTCGTTCATTAGTTAAAGATTTGAAATCGTATCTTGGAGATGACCCGGAGAAAACTCTGAACATACTTAAAATGTTGGCAGAGACTTTAGGAGTCATTCTCTCCTAAATTTCTAACCATTTTTAAGTAAAAGGAGTTTCTATAATGTCTCAGGATTCAAAAGTCTATATTGGTAACCTTAACTATGAAACTAAAGAGGCCGATATCCAGGATTTACTTTCGGAATATACCGTTAAATCCGTTAATCTTTTTAGTGATAAAGGATTTGGTTTTATAGAATTTTCCACTCCAGAAGAAGCTGATAAAGTCATTAAAGATTTAAATGGAGTGAAATTTTTAGGAAGGTCCCTACGTATAGATAAGGCCAGACCTAAGAGATAGTCTGACTCAATCCTAATTTTTAGAGAGAAAAGGGGGAGGGAGATTATTTTCCCTTCCCGCTTTCTCTACTTCACCAGAGAAAAGGAAGACTAAATGTATAGAGTTCCAACTAAAAAGCAGGTAGAGTTGACAGAATCCATGATTTCTGAAAAGTATACCGCCATACAAAAAACTCTAGATTTAATCAGAAAAACTAGGAAATTTTGGGAAGTCAATAAAAGTATTGCTAAAGACCTTCTTGGACCACAAAAAGTTGGTCAATTCAGATTTGACACTAACGATAAGATTTTAGTACGGGAAGTTTCAAGAAATAAAAAAGGTAAACTAAGGACTGAAATTTTTAGAATTCGTTATGGACATCGTTTATCTCCTCTTTGCGAACATGCTATGAAACATTGTGGAGGGAGTTATTTCTGTGAAAAATGTTTAGCGAAATTAGAAGTAGGAGAAAGATGCCCATACCCCAGTACAAATGGGACTGATTATAATATAATAATAACAAGAATAGATAATTATTTGAAATGGTTGAGAAAAGTTGAGCGGATCTTAGAATCTAGATTCTAAACTAAAAAATCGAAAGTCCTTTCGGACTAATACATAAATATATATAAGAAGGGGGTGAGATATGATAAATTAATAAAAAAAGTAATAAAAAGGGAGAGAAAAGTCAAACTTAAAGGAGAAAAAAACTAATGGATAATAATGTTAATATTAATGATTTAGTAGAAAATGAAAAAGTTCAGGAAACTGAAGCAGAAACCATCGAAACAAGCATTCTTGAACCAAAGATTTTTACACCCCCAGGAAATGGAACAGGAAAAGAACCTAATCCATCCTTAACTTCAATCCAACTTACCAACCTTTACGATTGGTGGTGTAGTTATAAAGATTCAGTTGCAAAATCCTCAAAAATCTTTACAGTTGGGTTGAAATTACAGGGTATTGAGCCAAGTGATTATGTGGTCGTCACCACCCCTGCTTTAAGAGGTGGAAAAACCAATGATGGAGAAGATAGAAGAGAAATAAATATCCTGAGCAAACCAACTCTTCTATTCATTCCAAATCTTTCCCCCATTGATGTAAAGATTTTCCCAACCGGAATTGCTATCATTTATGGTCTTGAAGATAGAGTTCTCAAAATCTATCATGCTCTTCCCCAAAAATCAACCATAGTTCGTCTTCCTACAATAATGGCAACGGTTTGTATTCCCGTTGACTCCGCTAGTGTCATTCCTGATAGTGAAGGTCAAGTTTATATTCCTGTGAATACGGCAAAATTTAATAAAGCGGAGTTTGGAGATAATATGAGTATTTCCTTGGATCTTTGCAAAAGTATGGATTCTCCCACATTATTGTCTGGATTAGATGATCCGGCACCATTGGAAGATTTGATCATCAAAAAGTATTCTCAGTTGTCCAGTCAATCCAAAGACCTGAGAAGTTGCAAAGATGTAATTTCCTTTCTATTGAAAAAACAAGAAGGAATCTTTGATATAGCTCATCTATATCAAATCGACGATGCCATCGCTTTTATGTTTCAGTAAACTTTCGTAAATAATAATTCTATAGATGTTCCTCCAATGGGATACTCACTTTTCGTAAGTTTTGATTAGTGGGTATCCCATTACTTTATTTTAATAGGAGTGTTTCATTGAACCAAACAAAAAACTTAGCTGATAGGAGCTATTATAATTATCTATATTACTTTAAATCAGTAGGGAGATTTAAATCTTTTGACCAATGGATAGATAGGTTCAGTAATCAGAGACTTGACTATTTTAACTCTTATCATTTAGACTTAGCATTAACTGAATGTATAGATAAATATCTCCCCTATTGTTTACATTTAGCTATTCGTAAAAACGAAATGCGGTTTTATGCATATAAAGAATGGTTTGATAGAGTAATTATTTGTGTTTTCCAGCTTTTTAGAGCTAGAAAGTCAAAATGATGGAAATAAATAAAAACTGTAAACTTTGCTTAAAGGATGTATACAATTATGATATAGAGAAATGTAATTACAATATGCTTATATCTTTAGGTTATGATGTAAGTAATATCCCATTGGAAAAGGAACAAAGAAACATTGCTATAGGACTTTTACAGAGGGAAAACCCCAATTTGACTAAGATTCTTAGATCAATGGTTATAAATATAATTGACCAGTGTTTAACTCAAAATAATGTTAAAAAAGAGGAGGAGTTAATAACAAGACAATTTGATGGTTTTATAGTTACTAGAAAACTCGGAACTGTGATTGATATAATGAAATGTACTAAATACCGAGATTTGATAATATCTCCAGGAAGAGATTTCTATTTAGCTATTAAAAGTGGTTCAGACGAGGTTTTAGTTAAAGGAATTTCTAGACGATATGAAGGCATAAATAATTTCTATCAAAAATTAGCAGAAATCAACTTCTTAAGTAAAATAGCAATATTTAAGAAGTTAGATTTTATAAAGAAAGAACTCTTTGAATGTGAGAAAATCAGAGTTTTTTGTATTCCTACAAAAGACTCTAAATCTTACGATGTATGTTTAGTAAGACACGGTTTCGTCAATATAAAGGAAGGAACTGTAAGATTACTAAAGATCACCGATATAGATAAGGAATGGTATTTTGATCATTATTTAAAACCATTCACTGATTCTATACTCATAGAATACTCATAACATTCAAGGTGTTCGTAACGAAGGAGGACATATATGTCTACTAAATCAATCGAAGTTTTATCTTTGAGTGATCTTTTTTTGAATGTTGATAAAAACGATAATAGTCATCGTGATATTTTAGTAACAGGGACTTTATATGGAGAAGTTCGAATCCGAATGGATGAAAAAGAATACCGCTTACCTGTTTGCTCAGATGGAGGGAAGTATCTCAAGGTTGATAAAGAGGAGATGACGAAAGTTCGAAAATATCAGGAATCAAAAGACCTTCCTGAAATAGTTTATAAAAGGATTAATGAACTTTTGGAAGGAAAAGATTTCGTCTATACCGAGTTAATTCCAAGTACTATTTGGGTTTCTCAACTTCCAGTCCCTGTTATGTTTGATATTACTGTTGAGTTAAATAATGCTGAAAAACCACAAAATCAGCAACCAGCAGACAGAAAACAGTATAAACATAGCAGATCTTAATTTGGCCCCTTGGTAAAAAGTTAATGACTTTTTATCTTTCTGTGGAGGCTCTTTTAGTATGAAAGTAGTATTCCCTAAGACAACGGGATCATTTTATATCAAAAGAGCCTCCTATTTTTATAATTTTCTTCTATGTCGAGTAACCCAGAAAAATAGAAATTCAAAGGATGTAAGATTTCCTTATTATAACAACTTAACCCGTATGTTAATAGTTTTTCACTATGAGTAAGAAACCCACTGCAAAATAGATTTTTTCTTGTTTGTGCATTAACCCATCGTTATACAGATTTTCCCTATACGGAAAGTAACCCTCTGGAAAAAAAGATTTTTTCTTGTTTGTGCATTAATCCATAGTTATAGAGATTTCCTTATACGAACAGTAACCCTACGAAATATAGATTTTCTTTGAAAATAAATAATCCATTATTTCCATAGATATGTGTATTAGCCCTTACAAGAGAAGATTTCTGAGTGAGTGAATAAACTCATTTATAACAAATTTTTCAATTGAAAGTAGTAACCCATAACAAAATAAAGTTTCATGATTCCGTAGTAAACCATGAACGAGAAGATTTCCAATCATTGACAGAAACCCTAAAGATAACAGATAACTTTAAAAAAGGAGTTTAAAGGTGGACAAAAAGGAAGAAGGGAAAGAAGTAAGTATACCTAATTGTTTTAAAGACAAAGTTAAACCGAAAAAGATAACTGCAGAAGAGTTATTCCTTTTTCGATGTCCAGAATGTGGGAATGTCCATTTTCGTCACGCTGGGTATCTTGAATCTGTTATGCCCTATCTTAAAGCAGACAAAACCCAGCATATCACTACTGATTCACTCTGCGTGAATGTATGTACTAAATGTAAGCATTGCTATGTTTGGTATAGTGATCAAATGTATGATGTCACTGATATGATTGACTTAAAAGCGTGGGAAAAGACAGAAAAAGAATTACATAAAGCAACTGGCCCTGGTGGACAGTGTTAATATTTTTCCCAAAACGGGTAGTAACCCATTCAACTGTAGATTTTCCCTATACGCAAAGTAACCCACTTCTATTTAGAGTATCATTTGAGTAAAGAAATCCTATATGGAAAAGTTTATCCATCGCCTCCAATTAACTCACAAGATCTAAGTTAACCAAAACTAATTATTTTATAACTCCATAATAGTTTAGTTTATCTTTCAAATATAAGTAACCCAGAAAAGTGAAGTTTATCAGGAATAAATAGTAACCCACCCATATCTAGTTTATCAATTGGATAAAGTAACCCTTTCCCAGGTGAATGTATCAATTTCGATAAGTAATCCACCGTAAAAAAGTTTATCACTAAAAGGTAGAAATCCTTCTTAAAAGAGTTTTTCAATGATGCTTAGTAACCCTTGTAGAAATAGATAATATTATACTAACCCATAAATATGAGGTATAAAAAATGGTCGAGAGAGTTAAAGCTATGCGTTTTGACGATTTACTGAAAGACATTACCGAAAAACTGGAAGAAGAAGAAAGATTATTTCAACAAATGACCAAAGAGGAGAAAAAGAAATATCTTGCTGAGCAAGAGCAAAAACAAAGGGAATTAGAAGAAATGCTAAAAAATCCTGCTCTTAAAGGATTAGCTCGCTTTACTGTCTCAAAAAGTATACTTTCGGAGGATTCTGATGAACAATAAAACAGTGATATCTGTAGATATTTATGCTAAAATCTATACCGATACATTTCCTCAAGATATGATTGCTCAAGAAACCACAGGAGACCAATTATTTAATTTTCTTATATCCGATTGTGGACATGCCTTTGATGAGGCAGGGAATCTTATTCCTGGAGATTTAGTTATTTGGTATCTTGGATGTAATGAAAAAATGGGAAATATGTCTGCTTTAGGACCAGGATTTTCTTATAATTATGAATGGAGTCACGGTGATTCATCTTTCGACATAGTTCAAAAATTTGTTACCAACCTACATAAGGAAGGAGTTTTTACAGAAGAACAATTTAAAACTCTTTTGGAAAAAATCGAAGAAGGACGAAAAGTCGACTGCATGTATGATATTGGAGAATATCTATCATGTAAAGCCGAAGGTCTTCCTTGGACTAAAAAAAGTGAAGGATTTAGGGACGATATGAAAAAAATGATTGGTGGAGTAAAATCTTTTATACAAGATCAATATCCTGGAAGCGAACCTTTAATCATTCATGAAACCAAGGAAGAGGAAAATCCAAGTTCTTCTTCAAAGAATTAGATTTCCCTTCATGAGCATTAACTCAGGAGTAATAAGATTTTCGTAAAGTGAAAGTAACCCACACTTCGTAAAATTTTCATAAGTTATAATTAACTCTAGTTAAACAAGATTGTCATCAATCCCTAATTAACTCAAAACAGGCAAGTTTACCCGTAAAATGAAGTAACCCCGAAAAAGAAAGTTTACCGATTAGGGGAAGTAACCCTTAAAGAGTAAAGTTTACCTTACTAGTTTTTAGAACATACTATTTTATGGCACCGTCATCTAATGGTTTAGGATACCGGCCTTTCTAGTCGGTCATTAGGGTTCGAATCCCTACGGTGTCACTTTAAGTTTTCTATGGAAATCAACTAACCCAAACCGAATCAGATAATATAATGGACATGATTATTTATTATATTGGTTATTTATCCCGATTTAAGAACAATTGGTATTATTCATGTCGAGCAATGTATTTTGGAGAAATTCATCTTGATATATCTAAACTTTAAGGAATTATTATGAGTCTTGAAAAAGAGTACATAATATATTTAATTATGACTGGATGGAAACACCATTCTTGGTTTCACTCATATTCAAGTTTTATACATTCTACTTTTGATAGACTTAATGTATACACAAGTAAAATGCGTTGTTAATTTTCAATACTACTTATTAACCCTCTCTCATAGAAGATTACCCATTGCGATAAGAAACCCAATTATATAAAGTTATCAAGATTATATATTTAACCCCATTCAAAGAGAGTTTTCCTAGAAAAAGGACTCAAACCAGATACGATGAGTTTATCTTAAACCGCAAGTAATCCTGAACAGCTGAGTTTATCGAATAGCGAAATTAACCCTTGAATAATTGAGTTTTTTCCTGAAGTCGTAAGTAATCCCGGGTGGAGGAGATTACCAGAACTTCGTAGAAACCCTAATTAATAGAGTTTATCATTGAAATTAAGAAACCCAAATCTGGTAAATTTGATAAATTTATATATCATATACACCAAATAACCCAGACACCTAAAGTTTACCTTTAGAACAAATTAGTACACTATTTTATAGTTTATTTAACAAAAACGGCGAGTAACCCACCGGTTTTAAGTTTTTCACTAAGGAAAATTAACTCACAGGCCAAGAGATTTCCAACCCTCCAAAGAAACCCGAATTGGATAAGATTACTATCACGCTATAGTAACCCGAGGAGGAAGAGTTTATCTAAATCACTTAAATAACCCAGAGAGAATAAATTTATCTTACATTTTTAAGTAACCCGAGGAGAAAAAGTTTATCTAAAAAAATCAGAAACCCATAGAAATATAGTTTTTATCTATAAGGCATAGAAATCCAGAATCAAAGATTTTATCATTTCTACAAAGAAATCCAAGGACAGATAGTTTATCACTGATATTGATTATTTAACTCAGCATTCTAAAGTTTACTCTGGAAGGTCAATAACCCAGAACGAGAGAGTTTACCTCATATTTATATTCAACTCGAAATACCGAAGTTTATCTTTAAAAGTCAGTAATCCATGATGGAGAAGTTAACCACATAAAGCTAGTAACCCAGAAGGGGGAAAGTTAACCCATTAGCCTTGTATCTGAAGTTTACCATGGGCTCTAATTTAACCCAATATGTTAAAGTTTATTATAAAGGAGAAGAAACCCACATACTTAAAATTTAACCTTTGATTTAGATTTAACTTTTAAAACATAAGTTTATCTTTTTAGATTAGAAACCCTTAATTATCGAGTTTACCATATGTACAGAGTAACCCATGTAGCGTAAGTTTACCACAACTATAAAGTAACCCAGTGAGTGTAAGTTAACCACTATGTATAAGTAACCCAGTGAGTGTAAGTTAACCCATTGTGAATAGTAACTCCGAAAGAGTAAAGTTTAACATTATGGCAGGAGAAACCCAGAAGATGATATTTTTTCTAATTAATTTATACTAACCCACTCCGTTTAAGTTTATCTTTGAAGCCGAGAAATCCAATAAGCAAGAGTTTACCCGTGCTGCAAGAGTAATCCAAACTGATGCAGTTTATCATTGGGAAATATTTAACCCACGACCAACCTAGTTTTTCATTACTTCGTAGAAACCCTAATTAATAGAGATTATCACATCTTTTAAGTAACCCAGAGGAGATTAGTTTATCATGTACATCTAGAAATCCTAAAGGAGGTGAGTTATTTTTCACAAGATATATAGTAACCCTTACTCGGACTAGTTTATCTTGGCAGAAAAGAAACCCTAAAATTTTTAATGTATCTAGTCAAGTTATTTAACCCAGAAAACCCACGAGTTTACCATAATTTCTTAGTAATACAATAATGTAATGTATATCTAAACTTCCTAGAAACCCCCCTAATATTAGTTAACTAAATAAATGATGTATTATAACTAGAATTACTGGAGGTGTGAGAAACCCATTGACATAAAGATTATTTTAAATACTTCTAGAAACCCAATGAGAAAAAGAAATGTACGATATAGTTTTTCTTCATTATTTATCATATCATAAACATTCATTATATTTCTTAAAATCGCATGAAGTTGACGCTTCTGAGAAATACTCTATCTATGTAAGAAAACTTTACGCACATCATAAAACACCAAAGAGATATTTAGACTACCTCCATTTAATATTTTAACCCAAGAGAATCTAGTTAAACTATGAGAAAATATATGTTGACTAGTAAAGTATCACATTATTATTGTGCTTATTTAGCAAAGTCTAAGAATAGCATAAACTTCAACCAAATATATGATAGTTTGAGTTGGAGATATTTATACGACCTTTATATTATAGTCGACGAATAGCCTATATATTAAGAAACCCTAAAATCGCAAATTTTTCATTACCATCGTATAAAACCCTAGTTAATTTAGATTATCTGGAATATCAAGTAACCCACTCCTAAATAGTTTTTCAATAAATAATAGTAATCCAAAATTATAAAGATTATCTAAAATATCAAGTAACCCATTCGTAAACAGTTTTTCACTATTTCATAGTAATCCAAATATGATAAGTTTTTATCATAAAGGAGAAGAAACCCATTACAAAATAGTTTACTACTCAGTGATCTGGCTAAAGGAGAAGTCTTAGAAATATAGTTTTCCTAGACTAAAAACTGAACCCTAAGTAAAATAGTTTACCTGGAAATCCTAGAAACCCATGTGAGATTAGTTTTCCGATAAGAGTAAGAAACCCATGACAAAATAGTTTACCATATTTGAAAAGAAACCCACAATCTGCATAGTTTACCAGGAAAGATTAGAAACCCACAATCTGCATAGTTTACCATAATTGGAAAGAAACCCTCATTGGACTAGTTATCCTATCCAAAGAATTTAACCCGATTAGTAATAGATTTTCATAATTCGAAATAAACCCAATGGTATTGAGTTTTCCGAAAAATCCAAGAAACCCTCTTAAGGACAAATTATCATAATTGACAAAAACCCCACAATCTGCGAGTTTTTCTAAAGAGATATTAGAAACCCCTCGTGAGAGAAACCCATAAATAATTAGTTTAGCATATATAAATAGAAACCCCATTAATGAAAGTTTATCTTGATTTCTAAGTAACCCATTGGAACATAGTAATCAGGTACTGCTAGTAACCCATGAAAATCTAGTTTTTCAAGTAATCAAACTTAACTCAGATGAGAAAAGTTTACCACTCTAATTTAGAACCCCATTAATTATGAGTTTACCCGCGGTAGGAAGAAATCCTCCCCGAGCTAGTTTACCTCTACATCGCAGAAATCCTAAATGTATAAGTTTATCATGGTATAACAGAAACCCTTCGCCCATATAATTTATCACGATTCCATAGAAACCCAAATCCAAAACATTTTCCAAACAAAAGTAAAAATCCGCCAGGAAAGAGTTTATCATTAGAATTAAGAAACCCATCTTCTTTAAGTTTATCAGAATTACTAATAACTCGTACCGATATAGTTTACCAATATTCATTAGAAACCCATCAATATATAGTTTTTCGTGAATACGGAGAAACCCATTTCGAGACAGATTATCTTATTCATTTAGAAACCCAGGATCAAGAAGTTTACCAACACCTTAGAGAACCCCACCAATTGTTAGTTTAAGCCCTCAGGAGTCCAATTATGTCACTTTTACCAAAAGAGCAACTAGAAAATATATGTAAACTTTACTCTGAAAAAGAAAGATGTAGATATCTAACTTTCGGAGGTGAAGGTTATCATTGTATGAAGTTTAATAAGAAAGCAAAAGAGTATATTGATAAAAGGACTTCTGAGGGTTTTATTCCTCAGAAACCGGTTAACTGTGAAGGATATAAAGGGGAGGAAAAAGATGTGGAATGATAAACTATTTGTAGGAATAGTAGTAGACGCATCTAAGCATAAAGAACTAAGGGAATTTGTATATTGTTTATATCTTAATAAAAAAGCTATTAGTCGACATAGAATAGCCAATAAGAATAATTTATATGTGGAAAAATGCAGTAAATTTAATTACATTCGAACTCCTTATAAAAATTTAGTCTTTGAGATTTATGTAAAAAGACTTTACGTAGGGACTGAAGTAGAAAGAAACAATGTTCCTCTAAAAGACTTTAAATCCTTTGTCATTAAAGAATTAAAAGATCTTGGTTTTACTGGATTTAAAAAGAAGGATATGATTTTATATACCAGTCGACTATTTTAGAAAAGGGGGAAAAGTGAAGAAAACCAAAGAAGTTTACTGTGGAGTATACTTTTATGATATTTATAGCTATAAGAAATTATTGCCTATAATAAAAGATTTACTTGAAGCTAAGTTCTCACGATTAGTAGGATTTGGATTGGAGTATCAAGAAATAAGAGGTCTTATTCCTCTCAATAAAATAGTTATAACTAAAGGAATGTTAACTTATATAATATTCAGTAGGAATATAAAAATTGGAGTCAATGTAGATAAAATGAAAAATAATCAATCTCTTCTTGACTTTGAAAGAATTGTTACTGAAGAATTATTTAAGATCAAAATTAAAGTAAAAAGACATTTGGTTTTCTTTACATAGAAAAAAGGGGGGGTCTTTAAAAGATGTGGTGTTATAATGCTAAAGTGGGAGTAGTTATAGATAATATAAACGAATATAAAGAAATACGTGACTTTATTTATATACTATATCTTCTTAGATTAGACTCATTCCTTCCAAGGACGGAATATAAAAGTGGGATACGTTTTCAGTCACGTAAAAAATTATCTTATATAAGTTTAACTCATAAAAACTTAAACTTTGAAGTATTTGTAAAAAAAGTCTATATCGGGATTGGAATGAAAAATCCAAATACCCCACTGAATGAGTTCAAAGATTACGTTATCTCAGAATTAGGAAAGATAACAGAACCCAAATTCTCAAGAGATGATATGGCAATATACGTAAATGGTTATTAAAATTGAAAGGTAGAAAAATGGGAATACCTGAAGTTACTTATTGTGGTATTAGTTTTACTGACATCTATACATTCGAATACTTAATACCAAAAATAAAAGAATTACTCCTATCTGAGTTTCCTGAAATAAAAGAAAATTTATACTATAAAATGAGAAAACTCATTTCCGAACCTAAAATAAAAATGACCCGTGGAAAATTAACTATCATGTTATATGTTAAAAATATGAAAATTGGAGTCAATGTGAAAGAAATGAAAGGAGACCAAACACTTAAGGAATTTGATAGTTATGTTCGTTCACAACTAGAAGATTTTGGAATTGATACCGAAGGGTTTAGAATGGTATTTTTTACATAGTTTTAAGGAGGTAGTTAAAATGACAGGATATGAAAAAGATGTATATTATGGTACTTCATCAGTTATTTTTGGGATATACATAGTTAGTCCTTGGAGATATCCAGATGTTATAAAAGCACTCAAGACACTTATGTTCACCAAAAAAATATCGTCTGAGTATTTTAGTTTACGAACTAATATAGTCAACAGAGATAAGTTCTTAAAAAGTTCCAGAAATATTTATCATCTAATCGAATGGAAGCATCATAGATTTAGAGAAAGAAAGCTTAAATTTCATCTATTTCCAAATAGAATTAGGATTGGTGTAAGCACTGATGAAATGAAAGATGATCAAACTTTTCACGAATTTAAGATGTATGTTTTATCCGAACTTCAGAAAGTAGGAATTGATGGAAATAAGCACCCGTTAATTTTCATGTCTTATTAAAATGGGAGGTTAAAATGGAGGTCAAAGTAAAAGAACTTTCACATATTCGACTTATGCTAACACAGGTTAATGGAAGAGCTCCAACTGATCCATTTTATAATTGTCATCTTTATGCTTTCCTGAGAACCACAGTGGACGGGGATGAAAGAATTTTCCCTCTAGTTTCAGCAGGAAGCGTTTTAGTAATTAATCCCCTTATTCCCGACGATGATCCTAATTTTGGATTTATAAATAAAATGCCTCAGGAGGTGATTGATAGCATTAATAAATGGCTTAAATTATGTAATTGGATTTGTTTACAGAGTATTCCGAGGTTCTTTCATGTTAACTCTATTGATATAGAAAAAATGAATGTTTCGAATGCTATAACTGTTTACACAGGCGAAGATAAAGAAAAGGAATTCTAAATATGGTTAAAATCGAGTATTTTGAGAACATATTTGTAAGTATTGATTATGGAGGGAAAGCGATAGTTAAAGGTAGGTTAAAAATCATAGTCGACGGAAGTCATTTTAGTATTCCTTTAATAAACATATTTGGATATTTTGAAACTAACCCCGTGGAGTGTATGAGGGAAGGTATTAATTATTCTAATACTAAGTGGAAACCAATAATGGCTTCAATAAATGACACACTTAGAGAGATAAGTCCAGGAATAGTAAAAGATTTACCTAAAGTATTCCAATTATCAGAAAGAAAGGATGTTAACGTAACTATTTCTGATAGTTAATCATAATTTCTAAGAAACCCGTTGCAAGTAAAATGTTTCCAAAAATAGAAGAGTTAACCCAAAAAAGTAAATTGGTTTTTCTTGGGATATACTTTTAAGGAGAGTAAGATATGATTAAATTAGGACTAGTCCATAGTAGTTGTTGTAAAATAAGAGAGGGGATTCCGTATGTCTACTCGATCTTAGATTTAGTCATAAACGGAATTAAATTTAGTGCCAGGATTATTTATTGCTCCAATCAAGATTCTGAGAATGAACAGGTTTGGATATTTAAATTATGTCAAAATTCGATATTTCGAGATGAAACACAATTTCCGATGAAAATGTCGCTAATCATAGACAAAATTTTAGTCTCTAAGACACCAGAGATACTAAAAAAGTTGATAGTTAACAATCCCTTTTATGGTCATAAACAAAATGAGGTTTCTTTTAACTTAAAAGAGGGAACCTCAAATTTAAGAAGGACAGAGAATGGATTATTTTATGAGGTAAAGATAGATGAAGAGTTTGAAAAATATGCTAAAGATATTAACACATCACTGGACGAACACTATTCATTTTTAAAACATAGCATAGAAACAACTGGAAAGGTTCCAAAATATGGTCCTGAAAAGGAGGACAATTCTACAATAATATTACAAAGTATTAACTCTCCCTATGTTGAGGTGATTCCCAACATTTCAGTTAAACTTTTAGCAACTTTATGTTGCAAAATACGTGGAGTAGAGTTGTTATTACCAATGGAGTTCTCACAAAACGAAAGGGTATTTTTATTATGTGACCCCAAACCCGGAAGCAAATCACTCATATACCCCCCTCAGAAGACAATAAATGTTATAAATCGGATGCTGCTAGTAGAAAAAGATAAAATATCTAAACTGATTCCTGAAAACATGTATCCTCTGAATTCTAAGGAAATTGATCTTAATGTCAGTGTAGTAGACGATGAGTTAGAAAAAAATATTCTGGAAAGGGTATAGAAACCCACTCGAACACAGCGTATCTTACCATCCTAGAAAACCACTAAAAAATAATGCATCAATGAGCTTTAGAAAACCGTCGAGTTCAAAATGTATCATTCTAAGGAAGAAAACCACTTTATCTTAATGTATCACGTCGTACTATGAAAAAACCATACAAATAGAATGTATCATTCATCCATAGAAACCCACTGGAAACAAACGTATCATTGACTTTCAGAAACCCACCGTAATGGAATGTATAATATGCCCGAAGAAAACCGTTTGAGTTAAGCTAAGTAACCAAATATAAAAAATTCTATCAGTTGCTTACTAGCCGAATAGAATTTTACTCCATACTAATAAAGATATGGGGTGTTAAAACGTATAGTACTATAACTTATAGATTATAGTAAATAAAGGAAAAACCCAATAACAAGGATATCACTCATGATAATATTAATCCTAACAGAGGAGTAGTTCTAGTTGTTTTACTTAGAGTTTTCTTTTAATTAACTTTTAGAATAAGGGAGGAAACATGCATCTAGAATTGAATATTGGGTCGGGAAAAGTTCCTTTTGATAAAACTGAACTTCCTGATTCCCATTTCCTGGTTAATGTTGATTGTTCCTACTCGGTTAAATCCTGTAGCTCAATCGCAGAGATAGAAAACCATCTTATGAAAGCAGTAAGTAATGTGAAACCTTTTACTGAGGGATTCGTATTCTTTTGCTCAAGTAAGGCGGTTGACTTTCTCGACTCATTTAGGTTTAAAGTGGACAAAATTACATGTAGTCGTTACATGGAACATGTTCCTCTTAAAGACCTAATTTCCTTTATTTACTTGCTTCATAATTCATGTAAGAAGGACGGGATTTTAGAAATCCTCGTGCCTGATCATAGGTACTATGCTGAAACCCTCATTGGTTTAGATAAGGTTTTACCCGTGGGAGAAATCAATAAAGATTTCTTAAATAGACTTCTAGAAATAACTACGGAATTCTGTAATGAACCGTACGATCCTCATGGAAGTATCTGGACGGAAAACCTTGCTAAATATTACCTGGAGTTTGAGGGATACTGGCAAATAAAAGAAATAACATCTGTAGGGAGAAATTCGACTTATCTTGACTATAGGCCGTATTTAAAGATAATTGCCAGTAGACCCTAGTTAAAAATTAGTAAGTCTATCGGGGAAGGGGGGTGGGGTTTTCCCCGCCCTCCTTTGTTGCGCAATTTCAGAATTATTTGAACAAATAATAAATACTTCCTTAAATTTTTTTGTACATTTGTGGAGGAAAACCTTGGAAAAAACAAATTCTGGATCTTTTGAAAACTTTCAGGTCTTCTTAGAAATAGGAGGAACTGACTATTCCGATAAAATAAGAAGAATACGAATAGGTTCAGCTTTAGCTAATGTATATCCTTTAGTCAGTTTAGGTCTTTTTATAGACTCTAAGGATATATTAAAAGATCAACTATTTGGTCAGAATCCTATTAATCTAAAATTGACTTTAAAGCAATCGGGTTTTCCAAGACAAGAAATAGTTATGGAGTTAATGTATATTCAGTCTAACTTTGGTTTAGCTCCAGAAACTATGAATGCTGAGCAAAATATGTCAGATCGTGGGGGAAGTCAAATTCTCACTGTGTGTCGACAATCATATAAAACTATAACCGGATTAGTCAATGAAGTTTACGAAAACAAGACTATAAAAGAAGTTATACAGGATTTAACTAATAAAGTAAATCCTGGAGCAACACTGGAGTTAGTAGATGAAGGAATTAATTCTGAAAAAATAGACCAAATACTTATTCCTCCAGTGACTTATATTAGAGCTATAAAATATCTAAATGATACATTTGGTATATTTAATGGACCAATGGCAATATTTTGTAACTATGAGAATAAAGTCTTTATAACTAATTTATCAAAACAAATAAATAAGTCATCTCACATAGTCATTTTTTATGTAGCTAGTAATCAAACAACATCTAAAGAAATAATGGATAAATGTACTGATGGTCAACATTTCTATACTAGTTTACCTATTCAATCAGGATATGAAGGGAATAAAAAATTTTCGTCGGTTGCTTCTGACATTCATTACATTACAAAGCCATCTGATAGACTTTACTCTACAGTTAACATGAATTTAAATGATATATGTAAAGAATATGGTGTTATTTTCAAAAATAGAGATGTTAAGTTTGATTCTTCAACATCTAGAGAAAGATACGAAGTAGATAAACCTGGTTATAGTACTAATAATAGAGATAGTGAATCTTTTGCTATTTCTGGACTTAGTAGAATGATATGTAATTTATCAAGTTTACAAGTAACTTTAAATGGTTTTTTAGATATTGCTAGATTTTTTGATATAGGAAAAACAGTTCTCTTTGCTCCATATGTTGATACATATACTGAGTTAAGTGGTGATTATATTTTAAGGGCCTCAGATATTGTAATCCAACAAGTTAGGAATAAAGAATGGGGAACATCTGTTAACCTATATCTTTTTAGAACTAACAAGACCATATAATGGGGAATTACCATGGGTGATATGAGAATAATGGAATGTGATGAGTTTCTTACAGAAGAAACCTTTTATTCCGAAGAACCAGAAGCACAGATAGTTCTGGGCGAACTTGAATTAGAAGAAAATGAAGTTGAAGAAATAGAGGAAATTTTAGCTGATAAAGATGAAGAAAGACTAAGAAAATACTTTCAAGCTAAAGAAGATTTTGAATACTTTTGTAAGAATTTTGTATACTTGGAACTTCCCGGTGGTAATACTTTAATGAACCCCTATAAACCCCAGTTAGAATTAATAAAAACAGTACAAGATAAAAAGTATGTTTTAGTTCTTAAGTCCCGACAAATAGGTATCACCACAGTTATCCAGGCGTTTATAGTTTGGTTATGTATTTTCTATAAAAATGTGGTAGTAGGGATTATCTCTAAGAATGCCTCTGAAGCAACTGATTTTAATAGATGTGTAATAACTATGATTGATAATTTACCCCCTTGGATTCGTCCAAAGTTTAAGAAAAAGACTGAGCAAAGTTTTATCTTGGAAAATGGATGTAAATGTCATGCTTGTACCGTTAACCCAAATAATCCAGAAAAGACTTTGAGGGGGAAGGCAGTAACTGTTTTAATCATCGATGAAGCAGCTTTTGTCAACCATATTGATGAAGCATACACAGGTATAGTCCCCGCTTTATCTACTAATCAAATGCAAGCTAGAAAAGCAAACGTTCCTTATGCAACTGTGGTTCTATCAACTCCAAATAAAACTACTGGTGTGGGTAAATGGTATTATTCTCGTTATCAATCTTCGATCTCTGGAACTGATATATTTAACCCTTATATCATTCACTGGAAAGATGTTGATGAAATCTCTAAAGATCCCCTTTGGTATAGAAATCAATGTGAATTATTTGGAAATGACTTAAAAAAGATAGAACAAGAATTAGAGTTAAAATTCTTACCTTCTGGGGGTAGTTTCTTTAATGAGGCAACTTGTTTGGCTCTTCAAGATAATGCTAGAAAAAATAAACCTATTGAAATAATGAAAATCTTTAACGGTGAAGCATGGCAATATTATTTACCCATTGTGGGGAATCACTATATTATAGGAGTTGACACAGCGACTGAGTTTGGAGAAGACAAAAGTGCTATAGTCGTGTTGGATTATAGAACTTTTACTCAAGTCTGGGAATACCAAGGAAAGTTACCAGTAACTGATTTTTGTAAAGTAGTTATGACCGCAGCATCACTATATCGAGGAACTATAGTTATAGAAAGAAATAGTGTTGGAAATCAAGTAATGGAGACTTTATCTCGGTCAGATGTCGCTTCAATGGTTTATGCTGAAAATAGAAAAGGAAAAGTTACCCCTGGTCTTAACATAGATTCGATGACTCGACCTTTAGTTATCGATGGTTTATACTCATATGTAAGCGGTTTTCCTGAAACTATTAAATCAAGTCGATTAGTAACTGAATTGATAGGATTAGTAGAAAAACCAAATGGAAGAGTTGAGGGAGATAAAGATTGTAGGGATGACTTAGCTTTAGCTTATAGTTTTTGTGCCTATGTACGAAAATATGACCCAGTCTTAGAGATTGAACAAAATTATGAGAGTATGGCTAGTTTCCAAGAAATTATGAATTTTAATACCCCTCATTTCTTAGCGGAAGTAACTAATTCCAACATAAGAGATAACATTAAAAACACCCCAGAGGCTTATCAAGGTTGGGTCGACATTCTTTCTTTTTATAATAGAGAGTAAGAGGATAAAATCAAAAAATGAAAAACGATATAGATCGCCAATCAGATTTTCTAAATGAGTTTTGGGCTATGCCTTTTAGACTTAGAGTCGTAGCAGTGTTAGATGGAAAATTTAAACTTTTTTCATCCAAAGGATTAAAAAAGAAGTTTTCTAAAATGTTAATGAAAAATAATATGACTCGTTCTGTCTCTCCAAAACTTATAGATATGATTTGGAACGACCAAATTACTCCTGCCTTTATTTCAAGTGGTTTCTTTAAATACTTTGCTATTAAAGCCTTTGGTGATAAAATGGAGGGAGTAGCAGGATTTTATATTCCTAATAAAGATAAGATATTTATCCTCGTTGATACTAATAGTAATATATTTAATTATACTTCAGATGACGTGTTATCTTATACTGTAGTTCATGAATGTATGCACATGGCAGCCACTAGAAAATCAAATGACTTTTGGAATACTTTTAAAGGTGATTTAGTAGATTTCTATAATTTTGTTTTCTCTGGGGCTTTAGGGATCGAAGCAGGAGTAAAGTTTGACTCTTTACCTTTAGTAGAGTATATGTGGAAAAATATGGAATTAAAAGCTGATAAAATGAATAAAAGAGATATAGAAGGATTTGGTGATTTACTTAGGTCCTATAAATCTAAGTCTTACTTCAATCCAGATGCTTTCCAGGATCGTGTTGAGAAAATTCAATTTATCTATATTGCTAATTTTTGGAATGAAGATGTTATTGACCAAATGTATTCTAGAAGAGACTATAGAGAATTATTTGTGTTACTTTACCAAGCATACCAAAAAGTATTTGGTATTAGAGCAACTAGATTTACATATGCTTATCAAGAATTTGGAATTCCAAGTGAAGTAATATGTATAGCTGCAGCAAAACCAGGTCCTAAATTTTACTCAGTAATAAAGAGGTTATAGAAAAATCTCGAAAGTCCTTCGGACTCGTTTAATATTAATATATATAGTCGAAGTTAAAAGGAGATAGATTAATGGCAATTAATAAGTTAGACGCTTCTTTTCGCTCAGCTGGTAGGGGTGGAAGACCAGGCGGAGCAAACTTTAATATTAATAAAGCCATAAATGAAGCAAGAAAAGTTGAGTCTGACTATACTAAAGCAGTAGGAAAAGGTCGTGGTTCTATTGGTTCCACTAAAGCCATAAATGATATCAAAAAACAACAATCCGAACTAAAAACCCTTGCCACTGATGTCGATAAAGTCGTAAAAGAAAGTCATAAATTTCTTGCTAAAATGGGAATAGTAGTAAAGAGTCTTGCGGAAGGTGCGGTTAAAGCGACTCAAGCAGTAGGAAAAGCATCTATTGACGCAGTTTCTCAATACACAAGTGCTATTAAAGAAGACATCAATGTAAATAAGAAAACTTTCGTTTCTCTCATGCTAGCTCGCTCTAGTCCTCTTATGGGATATTTCGTCTCTAAAGTTTTTGAGATGGATATATGGAAAAGGATGTTTAGTGGAGCGAAAGAAAAAGCAGGGGCCTTCTTTTCGTCAATTGGAGGTTTCTTAAAAAGAAGAAAAGGTGGGACCCCAGGAATGGGAGGGGCTAGATATTCCAAGAGAAAAGGTGGTGGGGGTGGAGCGATTGATTTTGAAGGAGTAATGTCGGATCTTGGCTCAGGAGCAGGCCCAAGTGAACGTGGCGAATTAGATGAGATGAAGAGGGCTGGGGGAAAAGCCACAATTCACATTACTGCTAATCAAGTCATTATTAATGCTCGACAATTAGAGAGATATGGTGGAGCAAAAACCGACATATTTGAAAAGTTTGTCCAACATTTTGGAGAATATACAAAAACCCAAACTCAAAAAGATTGGACAATGTTTGGTTATAATGTTACCGGGGAAGAAAGAAGAGGATTTAAATTAACTTCTCCTGGAACTTGGTTTAGTAAAAGAAAACGTGCCCAAATGGCCCCAAGAAAGATGGGTTTTGGAAAAGAATTTACTACTTTACTTTTCCATGAACTCTTCCCTATGAGACGATCATTTAATGACCAGGTCCTCTTAATTCTTTATCAACTTAGGGATGCTTTAGCAAGTAAAGAATCTCAAAAAATTGGATTACTTGGAGGAATTAGAAGAGCTTTTGAATATGCAGTTGCTAAATCAGTCCTTGCTAGAACTTTAATGTCTACATTGAAAACTATAGGAAAAACTTTTACTACTGCTTTTAAATGGGTTTGGTCTCCTTTTAAACTTATATTCTTTAAGAAGTTTGGTATTAAATATAAAGTCCCTACTCCGAAAAAAGCACAATCTCCTGCTCAATATAACTCAGTGTTACTTGGGATGATATACACAGGAGTTATGACTCAGTTAGATAAAGTTAACTTTTATCTAAAACAAATTGGTCAAGCTCAAGGGGCAGAGATGAAAGACCCAGAAAAAGGCGGTTGGACTATTTGGAGGAAAACTGGGGGTCGAGGCTTATCTTGGTTAGTCAACAAAATGGGAATGAGTGTTTTAAGTAGGGAAGTTTCTAGTTTCATTCCGGGGACTAAAGCAAGTAAAGAAAGAAAAAGTGCCCAAGCAAAACTGGGAGTTGCTGCCAATGTTTCACCCGAAGTTTTAACTGCCCAAAGTTTAATGAAAATTCAAGAAGATGTATCCCAAATTCGTCATTGGTCAGGAATAACATTAGAAGAAAATAGAGAAAAAACTAGATGGGAAAAGTTAAAAGAAAGATTGGCTAGTTTAAAAGAAAAAGGAAAAGAAGGTGCTGCAGGATTATTCGGAAAAGCCGCTGATGCGTTAAAGAATATAGCAGGGAACGTAAAAGAAGGTTTAACTGCGGTTTTAACTAATCCTGCTGTTTTACAAGCTACCGGGCAAGTTGCTGCAGTTCTTGGGGCGGGAATGGTTGGATATAAAGTAGGTGGATATATCAATAATTGGATAAATGAAGGAATAAAGAAATTTACTGGAGAAAATACTCTTGGTGAATATTTAGCAACATTAGGGGAAGAAACTAGAGTCAAAAAAGGCTATGAAGAAGCGATGAAATCGACCACAGATGCAACTGTCAAAAGATTGATGTTTGAAATGACTCCTGCCGCTTGGGCTCTAATGGGTAATACTGATGGAATGACCCCAATGGATTTGAGAACTACAAGACTAGCACTGAGAGAAAGTGGAGCCATCAGAAAATATGGATCAAAATTCTACACAGCTGATGAATACATCAAATTGGGCATAAAAGGAAAGAAAGGTCCAGAATTCTTTGTTAATGAAGCAAAAAAGAAAGGAAAAGAATTAATAGCAGAATACAAACCTTTATACGATGAAACGATAGAAAAAATTGGTGAATATGGAATGCCTATCTATGATTATGCTCAAGGTAAAGTCGTAGAAGGATATAATTATGTTCAAGAAAAGATTCCTTTTTGGCATCAAAAGTTAAGAGATGTGGCACAAACGTCCACTGGTTATGCTATGGCTCAGGAAGAAAAAATGAGGAAATTGTATGAACAAATTTCCGGTGGAACTATGAAGGGATGGGAGAAATTCCAGAAACAAATGGCAGGGTTAAGTATTGCTCAAATAACCAATACCCAAAATATGGCTCAGCAAATAACCAATGCAGTAACCGAAGCGGGAGGTAAAGCATATGGTTGGGCAGATGACATAATAGATGGAGCAGTTAATCCAAATAATGCACCTTAATTTATTAAAAACTAGGATTTAAAAGGAAAATAAAAGGATGGCAACCTATAAATTACCACTTGATAAATCAAGTCCATTAAGAAATAGAGAAGTTGGATTTAACCAAAAATCAATAGGATCGCCAACTAATCCAATTGGACTTCCTCCTGCCGCAGAGTTGAATGCTTCCGAGCAAATAAGATTAAACATGTTACCTATAGTAAAAATTTATCCATGCAGACAACATCTTACTGGAGGAATTCATGTTTTTACTTTAGATAAAGAAGAAGGAAAAAAAGATTTTAAGAAAGACTATTACGATACTATACGTGAAGTTTTAGAAACATGGGTTCCAGTAAATTATCCACTACATGTGGGATTTTTAGCAGAGAATTTCCCCTCAGAAACTTTCTCCTCAGAATACGGTCAATCTTTTCTTGAGAAGATGGCTGATGTTGTTTCGGGTGGAGTTGGAGAATTAAGTTTTATGTTAGGTTCCACTGATATAGGAAGTGCATTTTCGCAACTTAAAAATGCTTTTGTAGGAAAAGGAGAGGCTGGTCTTGGGGGACTTATAGGAAAAGGTGTGGGGGTAGTTGAAAATGCTGCGACATCGGGTTTGAATACTCTTGCTGAAAATATAGGGAAACAAAATGCTAATTTAGGTAGAAGTTTTAGAAGTCTAATAAGTGCAGGGAGTCGAGTTTTAGCTGGTGGACGAATTGATTTGCCTCAAGTTTGGAAAAATAGTAATTATAGTGTTTCGTATGCTATAACGGTTAGATTATATAATCCTAACCCAGCAAGTAAATCGGCAACTGAGAGATTTATTATTGCTCCTTTAATAGCTTTACTTTTATTAGTTTTACCAAAAGCTCCAACTGATGAACATACTGGCGAAAAAGTCCAAGGAGTATTCCATTATCCTTATTTATGTAAAGTTGATTGTCCTGGAGTTTTTGGATTACCATCAGCTTTTGTCTCAAGTATTAATATAATTAAAGGTGGTGATCAAGGACTTTATGGAATGAATAAAGGTATAGGAATGATTGATGTTAGAATAGAATTTGGAAATCTTTATGGAACTTTAGTCCAAGGTCCTGGTGATGCTTTAGATTTTCCAACTTTGGTTAATTATGCTAAAACTCTTAATGGAAGTCAGCAATTTACTTTTCAAGAAATAAAATATACTCCTGAGATTTCCAGTGCTAGAGTTCCCGAGACACCAGCAGATATGTCAACTCCTCCAGGAACAAGGACTTCTTCAAACGATTTAACAAGAAAAAATGATATAGAAGCTCAAAACCCTCAAGTTATAAATGATTTGAAAACTGCAACTGCTTAACATACTTTATTTCTAAGAAACATAGTAATATAAAAAGCGATAAATAGGTTGGTCATAAATTTTGACTGAGCACTAAGTTTCTCATATGTAGAGAGATAACGAAATTCAGCGCATAAAAGTTTAGTTAACTTATTCACTTCCTGCTTAAAGTAAATAGGTTTAGTTGATCTTTTTACTGCCATTAACCCTCTTACATAATCAAAATAGTCACTCTTGCATAGGTTGGAAATATTCTTAAGTCCTCTAAGAAATAGACTTAAACATAATGAAATGTTTTCAGAGAATTTTGGATTTCCCATCACTTCAGTCAATCTTTTGGCTGTAGTGGAACTAATCTTCGTTAATTTTTTTGCCTCATCTCTTGCCCTTAAATCAATATTCTTATACATAGTGATGTCTTGAACTACCCCATCTATAAGTCTTCTTCCTTGCTCTTCAGCTTGCATGGAAAATGGTTCTTCCTCTTCTTCATACTCAGGGGGTGCTTTATATCCACCTTTTCCTTTTGCTATATCATAATAGATTTTAGCAAATGATTTTACACTTTGAGATATTCTACTTCTAGCCTCTTGAATTAGTCGGATTATTCTTTCAACATCCCACTCTTCTATATCTTTTCTATATGCTCTAGATATCTGGTCGGATAAATACATTAGAGAATTAGCAATTGTTTTTTCCCTTCTAAATAGGTGGGCTCGAGAAACATTATCTAAAGCAGCTTTAAAAACGGGGGGATTACAATACTTAATATTGATATTCATAACACTGGAATAGAATTTAAGATGAAGAAATATCATACAAGTTTGAGCTGCCACTAAATCTTTTCCATCTAAAAAATACTTATACATTATAAGTATAAGATTAGTATAAGGTTCATTAATCAATAAGAAATGTCTTGCTTTAGTATCAAAGTAAGTATCTTTAATAAAGATTTTTAATTCTTTTTCTGTGAGTTTACAAAGATTTAATAGTTCATAATAATACCTATGTAATTTTGGATAATAGCAAGGTTCTGATAATTGACTTAATTCCTCGCTAGTTACTCTGATAATATAAGATCGAAGTTGCCGACCTTTCTCTGATATACCCTCTTTAATTTCCTCAATATTCATTTTAACTTGTCGCTCCAACTACGTTGACATTTATTGAAGAAGAAGTGAAATAAACATATTCTGGACTATACCTAAGTAGTTGGGCTTGAGTTAAATCAGTAGTTTCAAAATTAAAGAAAATATCTGATTTTGGTCTCAAAAGTCTACAATAAGAAACTCCAGTAACACCCATAACACTTTCTATTATTTCACTTCGATAAATGTCAACATTTGAGCCAAATCTTGAAGTAAAGTCTGCTAATAGTTGAGTTTTAATAGCACTAATTAACTCTGCTGCAGTTCCTGTGTAGTCTCTAGTTTTGAATACATCAAGGCTAATAATTAATGGGATACTATAAGTGGGTTTAATCCATCCAAATTCACTATAAACATATCTTGTATCCTTACTAACTATATATACTACGTCATTTGTAGTTGGGGTTGTGTAGGCCCAAGTAACTGCAGTTGCGTCAGTACATTCCGCAATCTCCCCAGGATGATTTTCCCATTCTCCACCTTCATTTCCTGTGACTATATATCGATCACCAACTGATGGAGAAACTGGGATTGCAGTCAATCCAATATCCAAAACTTGAGCCTGCGAAGTTCTATTTAAAAGCATATTAAACATATAACCAGTGGTATTGGTAAATTTGATATTTGTAAAATCTGTTAACATTCTATAATTAGTTAAATCCAAATCACCAACTAAAGATTGTAAAACTATACTTTCAAATTGAGATTGTTGAGTTGTAGTTAAATTATTATACCAAACTCGACTTACAGCAGGAATATCGTAAACAATAGTTGAAGTAGAGTCAGTTGATATATTACTCATCATCATATAATCTAAATCTTGACGAATAGTAACCGTAGTAGTATATCTTACAAATAGATTTCCATTTTTATAAAATTGGATATAAAACTGAATTGGTGAATCTTGAAGTTGTAGATAACTACTAAAAGTATAAGTAAATCTCTCATTTGGAGCATCTAAAGTCATATTATAAGTTGCTCCAGTATTTCTATTTACTAAAACTGCAGTTATCCCAGTTAATGCTTCTTCGGTAGAATAAGGGGCTAAAACGTCAATACTATAACCAGTTCTTACAAATCGAGCACTTGTGCAAATTAAATCAGATGACAATGGGGAAATGTCATAAGTTGTGTCAATAACTGGAGTAGTAGTAACATCGTCAACTACATATTCATAATAAGCGATATTATTAATAGTCCTATCAATAGTGATGTCAAATAGATTTCTATAATAATTAGTTACATAGGTATTGGTATCTGGGTCCAAAGTAGTGATAGGAATTGTAGTTCCTGCTGGAATTTCAGTCACTCCAGCGGCAACTGTGTGAATAGCATTTTTAGTTGGAACTAAAGCATCGTTAAAATCTATCCTCGTGTAAAGTTGGATTTCATTTACTTTTAAATCACTTCTCTTAAGAATCGCTATTGGATCAGTTATAGGTGTTGTAGGAGCTATTTCGTCAAACTTTGAATAATCATCACTAGTAACTAATCGGTTTAAAGTGGTTATTCCTGCTATTGCTCTACTTCTTACTTCTTCAATATCTTCTGAGTCATCTCCACCCGAAGCAGGGGAAGGATTAGTTATAGTATAAGCCAAAACTTTTTCAGTTGTAGAACCATCGTCAACTAACACCGTGTCCATAGAACTAAGTGATCCAGCAATAATATTTCCATTACTTCCATAAGTTTTATAACCTTCAATATCAACAATTGCTCCTGCTCTTGGTTGAGTTCCCATAAGTCCATTTCCAAATATTATTCTATATCCAGAAGAGATAATTTGGAGGACATATCCATCAGATTCTGAATCCATTAAATAAATACTACTATACCTAGTATACCTAGTTTTAGGTTCACCTGGATTGGTGACATAAACTTCAATGTCAGTCAATTCTCCTTCAGTAAAGGGGACATCTAAAGTAATAAACTGATAAGTCTCTAAATCATTAGGAATAGTATACTGAAAAGAATTCCCTTCTGAGGAAGTTCTAGGTTCTTTTTGCTCAAGGGGAAGTACAAAATATAAAGAATTTGCACTTGTGGTATCCATAGTAAATGGTAAACTATATTTCTTATTATCCTTGGTGGCTTCGATTGAGGCAGTAGCATTATTATAGATAGTAACTGTGGTTGAGTAAGTTGGAATAAAAATAACATCTCCAGCATAAAACTTATGGTTCTCAGGGATAGTAAAAGATATATGACCATCACCATAACTTGAAGTAAAAGTCAAAGGAATGGTAAACAAAACACTTACATCGGCAGGAGTAGCATTTGCTATCTGAGCATTATAACCTAAGAATGCTGACAAATTGTAAACACTCTCAGGTAATTGAGCTAAAGTCATGAATTGCTCTTGATAAGCGGATGAGGAGAAAAACATTAGATTACTAGTTAACGTAGAGAATATATTAATCAAATAAGACAAAAAAGAAGACTTAGTTAAATCAACATTTTCTAACTCTAAATAGTCTTGTAAATACGAGATAATTTGGTTTCTAGTATTATCTCGAGACGAGTAAATCTGGGTAGACTGTACTGTCATTTTCTATTTCCTTTATATGTATTATACTATAAAATTAATCAACTTTAGCAATCTTTTGAAGTCTCTGTAAAGCACCACCATATCTTGAAGCAAAAGTAGTTCCTGGTTTTTTCATCTTTTTAGATCTTTCTCTCCATCTTCTAATGATCTCCATAGTCTTTTCACTTGGTCCTGCTACGGAAGGTTTAATAATTCCTTCACTCAGTAAATTATTATTAACTATATGTTCCATAATATTTCGTTGAGAAGTTAACTTAAACTCACTCAAAGGAACTAGAGAAAGACCTAATTCTTTATTGATTTGCTCCAAATAAGCTGACTCCATTATAGGATCATTTTTATGATTAGGTAACTTTCCTTCGAAAATATAATATAGAATTTCATAGTCAGTTGCTTCATTCGTGAAGAACTTTTCTTTTTTTGTAGCAATACCTAAAGCACACCTGGCATCACTTAGAAATTGATATGTTTCGGTAATCGGGTGCATTTAATTCTCCTCCTTTATAAAAAATAAAGTCCACTATTTTCATCATAAAGGTTCTTTAACCTAGTGTTTAATGTATCTGACTTAGTCATCAGTTTCTGTAAAAATTGAGCAGTTGCTATCGGATATATTTTCTTGGTATAATTAAAGAAAACAAACCTAGCTGAAACTTGATTACTTATTTGAGTAGCAGTAATTGACTCATGTATTTCAACACGCATTTTCCAAAAAGTTAAATCTGTATTTACCGATTTCTCTACTCCAGTCACTTCAAATATTGGATATATATCATTCGTTGGTCTAAGAACATCTTGAGACAATTTAATCATATCATGAGCGTATGGAGTTATCCCATACTCTGAGGGAATAACTATAGTGGTTTCGTTTTCCTTAATTAATCCTCTTTCTTCTGCGTTGAAAGCAGTTCTTATCTCTTCTGGGAAATACACAGGAAGTAGTAATATTTTGTTCCATTTTACTCCAGTATACTGACCCACTAAGTCATATGAACCACCCATAAGTTTCTCATCTTCCCAAACTGTGTTTACTGTATCTAAATTATAATAGGTAACTGGATAGGCAACTGCGTCTTTAGAATAGTATTTATATACCAAATGGAGATAGTCATCTATATAATCATAAAGCCTTAACCAAAGTTGTGTATTCATATTTTTCTAAAATCCTATTCTAAAAAAGCACTTGGTCTTTTAAGTCAATTGATTTAACTATATAGTCAGGTTTACCTTGTAAATCTTTCTTCAATACTCCTGCTATACTATCTCTTTCACTTTGAGGCATTTCAAGTTTATACCTTATAAAGGGCATTGAAAAATTCTCATCCCCTGTAGGTCCTTGATATCTAAGAAACTCGGTTAATACTTCATTGAATACTTTATCGAAGTTTTCCATTATATTATTTCCTAATATTAAATTCAGTTCCTGCTTTAGTCATATTGAGAAAAGCATGGTATTGACTCTTAATATCACTTGCTTTCAATGGGATAGTATGCATCTCTAGATTTTCTTCATAAAATAAATCAGGCATATATCCTTCTACTGAATATATTCTATGTGAAGTATCTGAGATATTAGGTAGATAGTTAAAGGTTAAACTTCCTTTTAGATAACTTCCTTTCTCAACTTTCACTTGAACTGAAGAACCATCAGGATTAGCTTTAATAGAAGTGACTTTTACATCGTCTAACATTACAAAATTTTCAGAATAAGTTTCTTTAACTGTAGTAAAGAAATTATCTATTAACACTTTGGGTAAATATTGGATAAGTACTGCTAACTTATAATCTTCTCCAGTATTAAGATTTTCAAAATTTCCCATGTACCCCAAAACTAAGCTGAATCTTCCCTTGGTAGGGACTACAAGAATCATATTATTTTTTTCGAACTTTTTCCTGAAAAGTCCTTTATACATTTTAACTGCAGCAAAGTATAACTTATCCATTATATTATTCCCCTTTACATATACTTAATATAAGAACCTTCAGAAATAGTAACTACTAACTCTTGCTCTTCTCCCAAATAGGAAACTAAAATAGTAACATCAAATGCTTTTTGATTAGCTTTCCAAATCACATCAATATTGATAATACTAGCCCTATCGTCAACTCTAGTTAGTCTATCCCTAACCTCGGTAATTATTCTTTCTTGTGTATCCATGTCTGCAGGTTCAAAAATCATACTGTATAACTCTGATCCATAAGTAGGATCATCCAAATACGATCCCAAAGGAGTTAATAATATATTATTCCAAGAGTTAAGAATAGCATTAATTCCTTCAACTCGTGTAAAATCTCCTCCAGAAGAAATATTTGCTAAAAAGTCTTGAGGAGTTTTCTTTTTCCCCTTAACTAAAGCGTTAAACCTATCAACTATACCACTCAAGTCTTTTTCTCCTGTAAAAGTTTCTTTTTCTCATCTTCAAGTTTAGTTTTCCATTCCAACATATCATAAAACCTTTTTACTGGCATACACATAACTTCAGAATATTGAAGATGCATCAACTCCATAGCCGCGAAGATATTGTCAGAAAGTACCTTTCGGTATTCTTCGATTCTACGCGGATCCGTACACCATACGAAAAAATTGTGTTACCAAATCAATATTTGAATCCTGCTCTGCCCTACAAAATGGACAATAAGACTTCATTTTGAGACTTATACTATATTTCCCAAAATTGTCTTCATACTCTTTATTTATTAACCTTCTATCGGATGGAGGCATTGCCATTATAGCATCTATAATATCATGACGTTCAGTCCAAACAGAAGGTGGTTTTTCCTTTTCACCTTGTTTACTAGGAATAATTTGCTCAATCTTTTCAACAGGAATACTATCAGTTACTACCTCGCTATTTTTACTTGAGCTAAAAGCCGAAAGAACATCCATTTCATCTGCTAAACTAGGTTGCTTAATAGTAACTTTAACACCCTTTAAGATTTTTAAATCTATAGGAACTTTTACATCCAAAACCTTTTGCCCCTCTGGAAAAAGTTCTATATTAAAGGTAGAAGTTGCTTTTACCGTAACTGGATATACTTTATCACATTCTTTACAAGTGATATCATAATTCCTTAACTCATCGTAAGTAGTATGATAAATACCAAATAATAAGGCTTCTCTATCTTTAGTAGTCAATAATCGCTCAAATGCTTTGAAGTCAACTATTTCTTCAGGTTTCCTTACTATGAGATCATAGATACATCTATTCAAATGTTCGGTAATTTTGGTAGGAGTGACTAAACTTGATTTTAGCCTTTCCTCTTCTTGAACCGTCATACTTCTGACAGTAAATGAGAGTAAAGTTTGTGGTGTTATTACTTCATATTCGGGTAAAGCAATGTTTTCGTAACCTTTAAACATTTCCTCTATCTCCTTTTAAAGATTGGTTTAATTCAATCCCTTATCTAAAATGATTTATAACCTTTTAGTGCTGCTTGACTCTATATAAATATCTACTTAATCTTAGAAAGTTTCTCTTTGAGTTTACCTACTTTCTTAAGAACAATTGCTCGACATTTAGCTGGTTCTTTTGATTTATTACAAAGATGTAAAGAAGAAGTTAAAGCTCTAATTTGCGCTTGAATTGACTTCTTTACTACTTCGGGGGGAACTTTCTTACCTTTATCTTTATACTTTTCCTTAAGTTTTTCGGCTAACTTCCTAGCACCAAAGATAATTCCTGCTGCTATGGCTCCAGTCGCAAGTCCAACAACACCTGCAGCAATCCAAGAACCACCTTTAGTTTTTCGGATTTGGTCTCCAAGTTTTTTAACTTTAGACTCCTTCTTAGGATTTACTAACTGTTCGACATATTTATATTCAACACCTTTTTCAGTCGTTTCCAAAAGATTATTCTCAACCATATACTTAGCTATAGTTGGATTGGAAGACATATTATACTCAAATAAAGGAACTAATTCAGTATGTTTAGTTACCCCATATTCATTCTCAACCATTCTTAAAGATTCATTGCATATATATAAGTAAATCATTTCTTTGAGATTATGGTATTTCTTTTTGGGAATTTTATTCTCTATTAAAAGAGATAATACTTGGTAGTCGGTTGCTTCTTTGAGAATAAAGTTTATAACTTCATTTTTCTCAGTTTTAGACAATTTTGAATTCTCAACACAAATAGAAACCACTTCTCTACAAGAAGACATAAACAAGTAGCTATCTAAAAGATTGTCCATTATCAATTCTCCTTATTTCTTAATCTTTGCTTCTAATTTAGAGATTTTAGCATTTAGTAATCTCTTACATTTCTCTGGATTGCTAGACTTAGAACATTTCGACATTTGACTCTTAATAGCAGCAATTCTTGCCTTTAAAGCATCATTTTTAAACTTTTCCATACATTCATCTTTTTTCCAACCTTTTAAACCTTTACATGCTCTAGCTGCTTTGGAAAAACGATTCTTATAAATTTTCCATGAAAGAGCTATAATTCCTGCTACTAAAGCTCCAATAGCAACATTAGTAGCTATTTTATATCTTCCATAAGAGATATCGTATTTTTTAGCATTATCTAATTCTTGCCCCAACTCAAACATTTTTTCACTAATATCTCGGTTTCTAGCAAGTAAACCTTCCTTTCGAGCTATATAATCAATAGTTAAATCCGTCAATCTATCTAATTCTTTTTTGTATCTTTCTTTTACTCCTGGATTAGACTCTCCCTTAAGTTTTTTTGATACTTCATCTGCCTTAGCATTTAGTCTCAGAATTTCGTCGCTAGAATAACGAAGTTCATTCATTATATTATGACTTAATTCTTTTAATTTATCTATAGAATTTTTAAGGTATTCAGAAGCGGAAGTATTTCTTTTCTCCAAAAGGAATGTATTCTCTAAGACTAAGATAGATTTCTTCAAATAAGCATTTTCTAAAATTATATCGTTCTTTTTTTCAGGTAAACAATCTTCATATACCATATGGAGAATCTGATAATCAGTTGCTTCATTTACTACAAAGTTAAACATCTTTAATTTATCAGATTTAGATACATTCATATCCTTAATCATTAAAAGAAGTGCTTCTCTACAAGAAAAGGTGAAAAGATTATCCATCCTATCCCACCTCGGGTCTTTCTAATGCTTTGATTTGAGCATTAACTTTATCTATCTTATCGTCAATAGCAAGTCTACATTTCTCTGGATCTTTACATTTAGCGCATTTAGACTTTCCCCGCTCTAAAATACTAATTTTAGCCTTTAAAGCATTAACTTTAAATTTCTTAATACACTCTTGCTTTTCCTTGAATTTTAAATGACCACAAGTTCTTCCTGCTTGAGTCAAATAGCGTTTAGCCGCCTTAGTTGCTAGAAATCCTAATCCTGCTAAAATCGCAGTTGCTCCAAGCATGAATTTTCCTGCTCTTTTTGCTTCTTCTGGAGTTGGGCCGGTTGACCAAGGTGTTCGAAGCTTTAATTTTTCACTAACTAAATTATTCTCTACTAAAAATCCAAGAACTGATGGGTTTGAAGTTAGTTTAAATTCGCTTAATGGAACAAACTCCACCTTAGATTTATGTAGAGTTTCAAATTCATGCATCATTCGATTTGATAATTCTATATACTTTGATTCAAGATTCTTATCATTTTCAGTTTTAGGTAACTTACCTTCATATATTAAATGGAGTATTTGGAAATCAGTCGCTTCATTCGTAAGGAAAAGTTTACCAGAGTTTTTTTGAAATTGAGTTAAATCTAACTTATCGACTATATCACATAAAGTTTCTCGGCAACAAGTTAGAAATGAAATAGTATCTAAAATGTTTTCTTTCATACTATGAACTCCTTTTTAAGGATAAAAATGCTACTTATTTTCTAGTGCTCTAAGTCTGAGTCTTATCTTATCTATCTTATTGTCAATAGCATTTTTACATTCTTGAGGATTCTTAGTTTTAGAACACTTAGACTTTCCTCTTTGTAAAATAGCTATTTTTACCTTTAAAGCATTAATTCTAAACTTCTTAATACAATCTTCTCTTTCCTTACCTTTTAAGTGAGAACATGCCCTTTTTGCTTTAGTACTATAAAGTTTAGCAGCTTTAACCCCCAGATACACTAATAGTGCTAAAAGAGCAGTTCCACCAATATTTGCTGTTGCCGTTAATTTATCTAGATCTTCCTGACTGAAGTTAGTTTTTCCTGTAAGTATTTTTTTAAATAATCCCTCACGACCCCAAAAATCAGTCTCAACTAAAAAATTAAGAATTATTGGATTCGAAGTAAGTCCTATTTCACATAAGGGAATAAACTCAACTTTAGTTTTAGGGAGAATTTCAAACTCGTTAATTAATTCATTAGATTTCTTAATATATATTGTTTCACGAAGTTTATTATTCTTATCTTCTGGGAATTTACCTTCATATATTAAATGTAGAATCTGATAGTCAGTTGCTTCTTTAGTAAGAAAACGTCTCCCTGATTTTTTCTGGGATCCAGTTAAATCTAACTTATCAATACTATCACATAATACTTCCCTACAACATGTAAGAAAGGAAATAGTCTCTAAAATGTTTTCTTTCATACTATGATTCTCCCACTTTAAAAAAGAGGTAAATTATCCAAACTTTACCCCTTTTAATTTCCTAGATTTAGTAATATCAGTTGGACTTCTCTTCTTATGGGAACCGTGGACAAATCTCCCCCCAAATACTTTTTTTCTCCCACGATCAAGTATTTGGATATTTAAATTTGCCTTTAGTCTACCCATAGTAACTCTGCTTCGTCCCATTTTTAAAAACCTTTCTTAAGCTTTAACCATCTTAGCTTTAATCTTAGAGATTTTAGCATCCAGTTTAGCTGAGCATTTCTTAGGATCATTAGATTTAGAACAGTTAGATTTCAGTTTCTGGAGAAGAGAAATTTGAGTCTTATAAGAATCGATTTTGAATTTCCTATAACAAGCCTTTCTTTCTTCTCCTTCGAATTTAGAACATATCACTTTAGCTTTGCTAAAATCTTTCTCTATAGCTTTTCCCATTAAATATCCAGCTAGACCCATCAATGCGGTAACACCTAATATTGCTTCCCCAGTTTTTCGAAAATCTTTCTGAATTTTTGGTCCAAGCCAAGGAATTCTACCTAGAGCATCATACATTGCCTTCGATCTTTTCACATCTTTTATAAAACCCTTAGTTTTTTCGTATCCAGGAAATGCCTCCGAGACAATATCATTCTCAACCAAATATTTCAAAACTACAGGGTTTGAAGTCAATCCAAATTCACAAAGAGGGACAAATCCATCTTTTTCTAAATTAACATTATCTAAAAGTTCAGAAAGACCCATATTAGCTTTAACTATATAAGCAGACTCAAGAATGGGATCATTCTTTTCACTAGGAAGTCTGTCCTCAAAAATCATACTTAAAATTTGATAATCGGTTGCTTCTTTGAGATAAAAGTTTGCTTTAGAGGGACTATTTTCAGCCAATTCTTTCCTACAACAGGTTAAAAACTTAATAGTCTCTATAACATTTTTTGATACCATTTCTCTTTTCTCCTCATATAGTTAGGGTTAAATCTTAGCTAACTCAACTTTTAGTTTGGCAATCTTTTTATCAAAAGTACTTTTACACTTCTCAGGGTTTTTAGTCCTATTACAAAGAGACTTTCCTTTCTCATATGCTTTAATTCTCGCTTTTATATCAGAAATTCGTTTTTGGTTCTTGCATGCTTGTAAACTTGGGCCTTTTAGACCTTTACATTTATCTTTTTTCATAAAAGATTTACGTTTATGTCTAATTATCAACATCGTTACAATGTAAGATATTGCTGCTACAGTAAGAAAGTTCGTTAAGTTAATTGGCTTCTTTACCACATGCACATTACTTCCATAGTATTGTTCTAATAATTCAGATACTATAATATTCGATTTAGTTATATAAGCATTCTCAAGTATAGAGCATTCTTTTTGAGAAGGAACTGTATTTTCATATATCATATGGAGAATTTGATAATTCGTTGCTTCGTTCATTAAAAAATTCTTTTGACTAGGAACCATGTTTGCCAAAGTCTTTCTACAACAAGCAAGAAAGATTTTAGAGTTAAGAATTTCTTCTTTCATAAGTATAGACCCCTTTAAATCTTAGTCAACTTCTTCTGAAGTTTAGCAATCTGATTCCCAATAAGTTTCCTACATTTCTCTGGGTTCTTATCCTGATTACATTTACTTAAACCTGCTTTAAGTCCAGAAATTTGGGCATTAATAGCAGCGATATTTGCTTTTCTCTCACATGCTTTTTTGGCTTCTCCGGTCAAGTTTCCGCATGCTTTAGAATACCTAGTTTTATAAGCCTTATACTTTTTCCATGCGGCTAAAGCTAAAGCACTTCCTAAAAGTCCAGCACCAACAGCAAGTTTATGTTGACCAGCAAATTCTTTTGCCTTCCCTAAAGCTGCTTGAACCTTAGGTTTTGCTTGAGTATATGCTTGTTGTACTTTTGCTTTACCTGCTTGGGCTAATTGACTCGCTTTTTTCCTAGCAGCAGCCATTTTTTGTTGAACATCCCATATGGCCTTGGTGATCTTCTGAGCATTTTCTTTGGCCATCGAAATAATTCGATCCTGATTAGCAATCAGCTTTTGAATCCTTGCTTTTTGGGCAGGATCGGTTGCATTAGCTAATTCAGTCGCATGCATTTTTTTCTTGATTTCTGCTCTATTAATAGTATCTAAAGTGATTTTATGACGTTCTTTTAGAGCATCAATTTTATCCAAAAAACTCTGTATAAAACCTTTTCCCTTTTCTGCTACAGCACCACCAATTTCTTTTCCTTTTGCTCCAGCAGCACTAAGTTTTTCTCCAGCGGTTTTCTTATACCAAGGCATTTTTTGAGATATTCTAGTTTCAACTTTTTCTGCCCCTCTTTTAACCGCTCTAACCCCCGCTCCTACTTTTTCTTTAGTATATTCGGGGATATCCTTAACTATCTTACTTCCATAGATTCTTTCACTAATTAAGTCATTCTCTAACATAAATTGAGCAACTGCGGGTTGAGATGACATATTCCAAAAACTAAGAGGAGCCATTTCATTCAACACAACTCCCATTCCATCAAATAATTCCTTATTTTCTTCAAGAAAATTATTAACATAACCCATACAAAGGATTTCTCCCTCAGTGTTATATTTTTGATGGGGAAGTTTTTGGGTAACTAATAAATGAAGAATTTCGTAATCAGTTGCTTCGTTGAGTAAGAAATCTGAAGTTTCCGTTTTCTCTTTCTGAGTAATACTTTCATCCATCATGACCATTTCAGAAAGAGTCTTTCTTGCTATAGCCATAAATTGATAAGATTCTTGTAGTGTCATTTTTGTGACTCCTCCTAGTATTAAATAATTATCCTATCTTTGACATCTTATTTTGAATATCAGCAATCTTTTTCCTAACCTTAGTTGAACATTTATCAGGATTTTTAGAATATTTACACATCCCTAATCCTGCTTTAAGGTTATTCAATTGTTGTCTATATGCGTTAAGTTTATATCGTCTAATGCAATCTGATTTCTCAGATCCTGATAAACCTCTACATGCCATTTCTGCTTGCTTAAATGCTCTTAAATATGCTTTTCTAGCAACATAAGCCAATAAAACTACTAATAATGCACCTGCAGCAACTTGGGTATAAGGATTAGTTAATGCTTTAATCAATAATGGTCTTAAAATATTCCATCCTTGTTTAGCACCTGTCCAAAGTCCCTTAACCATACCTTTTACTATAGTACCACCTTTTTGGAATACTTTTCCAAATTTCTCAGCAGCATACTGAGTTCCTGCCATTTGAACACCACCACTTACTATATTCCCGCCCATAGTAGTGACACTTTTTCTAGCTGACTGAAGTTCACTCTGACTGGAATCAACCTGGTTTTCTGCCTGGTCAACTTGGGCCTGAGCTTTCTCGATATTAGTTCCAGATTTCGTAGCATCTACGAGATTTTCTTTCGCTTTAGCCTTATTCAATTTAGCTTGAACATAGTTAACTTTTTTCTCAGCTAAATCAACTTTTTCTCTAGTTGTCCCAGGTTTAGACCTTTCGTCAGTTAATTCTCTCTTAGCCTTATCTAATTCAAGTTTTAATTTAGTCTCAGAATCAGTTTGCTCTAAGACTAAGTTATTTTCAAAAACAAATTTCATAACTCCGGGTTGAGATGATAAGTTAAATTCACATAGAGGTACAAAATTGAAAATAGATCCTATCTTTCTTAAACTATCTAAATAAAATGACTCCATAATGTAATCATTCTTTTTCTCAGGTAATTTTCCTTCAAATAATAAATGGATTACTTCGAAGTCAGTTGCTTCGCTCATTATGAATTTCTTAAAAATGAATCGTTCTTCTTTCGTAGGTAAATCATTGAAAAACTCCGCTAAAGTCTTTCTAGCGGTGTCTAAAAAAAGATAGGTATCGAGAATTCTTTTATCCATTATTCCTTAACCATGAGATCCATAACGATTTTCGATCTGACCTCTAATTTCATTGACTCTAGTTGATAATTCCTGACACTTAGTATAAACCCAATTCTCTGACCAAATGTAGTCAATATGAAATTCGATTTCTACATCTAATCGTCCAATTGTCTCCAGATCACTTGAGAATAAGTCTGCTGGGTCTTTAGTTGGATAAACACCATCATAACACGCAGCATACTCAACCGTTTGTGCATCTGGGGCGGTTGTCCAATAATAAAGTTCACTTGCGTATTTACCTTTAGAATAACCAGATTGATCGGTATCAGGCAATCGAGTTGCTCCAAACCGATAGTCTCTGATAATCTTAAACCAATTATGCATTACATGATAAATTGGAAGACCTTGAAGTTCCATAAATTTTAGAGTTACTGTAGTCCCGTAATCGATATTTCCAGGAACACCCCATTTAATCCCACCAAGACCCGGGAATTCTACTGTATTCAATGTTCCCCCTGGAGGAGTCACCCCAGTACAACACCCTTGGAGAAGTAAAGGAATATTTGGAGCATCCAAACTGATAACTCCGTCTCCAGCAATATTTTTTGCTATCTCAGTGAAAATACTTGTCGGAGTAAAGGCTACAAAGAAATATCCAGTTAAATAAGGATCAGCAACACCTACATTTGTACCTCCAAAGTTCCTAGAAAAGCGATTGACTATTGCTGAATTAAAAGCGTTAGAACTTGGCATGCTAATATACCTCCTTAATTATGTGATATATAAATATCTCACTATTTATTTGTTCAATATTTCTAATTATTCTATTTCTCTACCATTAGGTAGCATAGTAGGAGAAACTTTTTCACCACGATCTGACATTTGTTTTCTTCTACATAAATCCCATCTCTTTTTACAATAAGCTTCTTGAATACTATGTCTTGCTTCTGGACTAGGGATATTTTCAAATAAGGGACATTTAGGAAGATTTTGGCATGGTCCCATTGGTTCTTTGGACACAGAGTCAACTGGAAAAATAGACTCCTTAGTTCTATTCATTTAAATGTCCCCAAGTTTCATAGTTTTCTATTTGCTCATGGATAAGAGTAGGTTTAGATTTTTCTTGAAAATTAGAACATGCCTTTTGGTTATACGAAACCGGACTATAAATCGGTGTTCCTGCTTCATTGATGGTTGGAGGATTTTTTCTACAACAATTATCCCAAAATACACATTCTCCACAAACTTTATCCATAAAATTTCGTTCGTACATAAAAATTCCTTCTTTCTTAAGAGGCCTTTCCCTTTCCCCCTCAAGAAACAGATTAAAGAGAGAGGGAAAGGGAAAAGGTTGGTGAACAATTTATAAAATAAAGAAATTCAAATTAATCTTTTCAACTAATTTCATTGGTTGAAGCTCAATATTGACATGGAACTGTTTGGTTTTAAGTTCATAGTCGGTTGCCCCAACTTCAACACCATAAGAATACAAACCTCTTCTTCGCTTAATGTCTTCTAAGAATAAAGTAATGTCTGAAGCAACTCTATCCCAAGTTTCAGCATCGTTTAACTCAAAAATAAAATATCTACAATATTGTTCCAATGCCTTTTTAACATAAAGGATCATTCTAACAACATTAAGGTCTTGTAAACTACTTGGTTTGGACTGGGAAGTTAGTTGACCCCAGAATACATAACCCTGAGCGAACTTAACAATTGGGTTAAGTTGCTTCAAATACATATCATCTCGGTCACTTAGAGTTGGGTTATATCGAAGTTCTTTAATTCCATCCAAAGTTCCTCCGGGGAATCCTACAAAACCTGCCCATACTTCTCTCACTGAATCATTTCTTGGTAATAAATAAGAAGCATGCCAAGTCGGACTAACCCACATATCCTGACCAGTGAAGTTATCATAAACCTTATTAAAGTTGCAAAAGAGTGACATATAATAATTATTATATGTATGAGAATTTGTCCTATCCGTTAACTCGTTTGCAACCGTGGAGTTATCACTATTATCAATTATTCCTATACAATCCCTTCTTGT
>Ga0209536_100000659_pt1 | contig 56371 bp, 55 predicted proteins | sample DeeMarSeWOR28_12_FD_187461 | JGI IMG/M metagenome (GOLD analysis project Ga0209536, IMG submission 187461) | Marine sediment microbial communities from White Oak River estuary, North Carolina - WOR-2-8_12 (SPAdes) (version 2) | ecosystem: Environmental > Aquatic > Marine > Intertidal zone >... | reverse complement strand
ACGATGGCCGACGCCATTGAAACCGAGGCGATCAAGGCGGTCCTCGGTGACCGGGCGTACGAGATCGTGGTCGGCTCCACCAAATCGATGACCGGGCATCTGCTCGGTGCCGCGGGAGCCCTGGAGGCGATCGTCTCCCTGATGGTCTGCCGCACGGGGAAGATCCCACCCACGATCAACTTCAGCGGCGCCGATCCGGAGTGCGATCTGGAGTACGCCCACGGAGGGATGCTGGAGCGTCCCGTGCGTCTCGCGCTCACGAACTCCTTCGGTTTCGGGGGGCACAACGTCTGTCTCGCCGTGCGGGGATGGGACTGAGGCGCTTCGGGGAAGGCAGGGTCCGGGGTCCCGGCGAGTGACGGGCCTCCGGGTCGGAACGGGGTACGACTCTCATCGGTTCGCTGCGGATCGGGAGCTGGTCCTCGGTGGAGTGAAGATCCCCCACCACGCAGGTCTGACCGGTCACTCGGACGGGGACGCGGTTGCCCACGCGGTCATCGACGCGATCCTGGGCGCAGCCGCGGCCGGCAACGTGGGAAGCCACTTCCCCCCGTCGGACGACCGGTGGAAGGATGCGGACTCCATCGGACTTCTGGAGCGAGCCACCGAAATCCTTCGAGACCGTGACTACCATGTAGTGAATGTCGACGTCACGATCGTGTGCGAAACGCCCCGGATCGGGCCCCATGTGGAAGGGATGAAGGAGCGGCTGGCAGCAGCCATGGACATCACCTCCCCTCAGGTCTCGATCAAGGGGAAGACGAACGAGCGGATGGGCTGGATCGGATCGGGGGAGGGGCTGGCCGTCCACGCCGTGGCGCTCATCGAACAGAACGTCGACGGGGGCGGCGCAGAGCGAGGCGAGCCGGCGGGACTCTGACGTGGACCGGCTCATCGAGTGGGCGAACGAGCTCCCCAACATCGGCGTCTACGTCGTGCTCTGGGTCGGTGCCGCCGTGGAGAACGTCCTTCCGGCCCTGCCTGCCGACTCCTTCGTCGCGCTCGGCGGCTTCCTCGCGGGCGCGGGCGACCTCGACGCCCGCTGGGTGGCACTGGGGACGTGGGTCGCCAATGTCTCCGGTGCGCTCGTCGTCTACAGGCTGAGCCACGTCCACGGTCCTCCGTTCTTCCACAGCGGCCTGGGTCGACATCTCCTGCGGCCGCACCAGATGGAGCGCATGGCGATCTTCTACGACCGCTGGGGCACGCCCGCGATCTTCTTCTCTCGATTCGTGCCCGGAGTGCGGGCCATCGTCCCGGTGTTCGCCGGCGCGACCCATCAGCCCTGGCGCAAGGTCGTGATCCCGCTCGCCGTCGCCTCCGCCATCTGGTACGGCGGTCTGGTGCAGCTCGGCGTTCTCGTCGGGAACAACCTTGACCTCCTGCAGTCCGTTCTCGCCCGCCTCAACCGCTCGCTCGGAGCTGTGGGACTGCTGGCGATCCTGCTCATCGTCGCCTGGTGGATCCGGACGCGTCGGAACCCGCATGACTGAGGGGGAACACGGGCAGCCCCGAGCGTTCCGCATGGAGCCATTCCAGGACTTCCTGACCTTCGAGCGGGGGCTGTCCGATCGCACCGTGGCTGCCTACACGAGAGACCTCCAGCGCTGGCTGGACTTCGTGCGGAGCGCGGGTGTCACGGCCCCGGATCAGGTCGACACGGGGCTCCTGCGGGCCTGGGTCTTCGAGCTCAAGGAAGCGGGTCTCGCGGCTGCATCCATCCGGCGTGCGCGATCGGCACTCCGGACATACTTCGGCTTCCTGCTCGCGGAAGGGGTCATCGATTCCGATCCGACCGATCGTCTGGACGCACCGAAGGCCGACCGGAAGCTGCCCGAGTTCCTGTCGAGAGACGAGGTCGACCGCCTCCTGGACGCGCCCGATCCCGATCACGCGCTCTACTGGCGGGACCGCGCGATTCTCGAGTTCCTGTACGCGACGGGGGTTCGTGTGTCGGAGCTCGTCGACCTTCCGCTGTCCAGCCTGGACCTCGAGGAAGGGTTCGCACTCGTCTTCGGAAAGGGCTCGAAAGAGCGGCTCGTCCCGATCGGAGCGCCTGCGCTCCGCGCTCTTCGGCGCTACCTGGGCGAGGTGCGCCCGGTCATCGACACGGGGGCGGGGCAGGGGCGGGTCTTCCTCAACGCCCGCGGGCGGCCGCTGCGTCGGGAATCCGTGTGGAAGCTCGTCCGACAAGCTGCCCGTCGGGCGGGAATCGGCAAGGCCGTCTCACCTCACACGTTGCGTCACACCTTCGCGACCCACCTCGTCGAGGGGGGTGCAGACCTCGCTGCGGTCCAGGAGCTCCTGGGCCACGCCGACATCTCGACGACCCAGATCTACACGCACCTCGACAGGGCATACCTCCGGGAGATGCACCGCAAGTTCCATCCCCGGGGGTAGGCCGATCCCCTCGAGGCGTCAGTCGTTCGCAGGCGGAGCCTGGGGCGCCCCCGGACGCGCATCCACGATCCGGAACAGCTCCTCCTGCGAACCCGCGGCCTCGATGAGCCGGATGGCCTCGGCGAGCACCGGGTCACGGCTCGTGCGCACACCGACCTCGGCGGCCACGTCGTCCATCCGCTGAGCTACGGCGATGTCGAGCCTCCAGCGCAGATACTCCTGCACGGCATCGTCCTCGAGGAGGTCCGACTCCAGCCCCTCCTCACGGAGCTGCGACACGAACGTGGAGAACTGCTCGTCGGTCACACCTCCGATCCAGTCGCTCGATTCCTCGCGCTCGGCTGCGACGCCGAGCCCGAACTCGGCGATGCGGAGGTTCAGGGGGAATTGCTCGACGTTGGACTCGCGGATGAACTCCTGCTCCACCGTCATGAGCGTATCACCCTCGATCGCCATATCGGGGAAGATTCCACCCCCGTCGATCAGGGACCGGCCCGACGCGGTGCTGACGCGGGCGAAGGTCTCGACGTCCTCTTCGATCGGCACGCCCTGACCGTCTCGGTCGCGCTGCAGGGAGCGCCCGAGGGGCGTGAGCCACGATCCGGTCGTGAAGCGGAGCCGGCGTCCGTGGGGAAGGTTCATGACGGTCTGGACCACACCCTTCCCGAAGGTGCGCTGACCGAGAACCGCGGCGCGGTCGAAGTCCTGGAGCGCCCCGGCGAGGATCTCGGCCCCGGAGGCCGTGAACTCGTCGACGAGAATCACGATCGGCAGATCCGGAACGAGTTGGGGCCACCGGTCCGTATAGGAGTCCGTCTCGGGCTGGTCGGCAGGGCCGCCCGCCACTCGCTGCGTGGTGCTCGCCAGCACCGACCCCGGCTTCAGGAAGAGATCCGCGAGCATGAGCGACTCGTCCAGGAAGCCGCCGGGATTCCGTCGCAGGTCGATGATGAGCCCCCTGCGGCCGGCCAGCTCGGCCAGCGCCTCGTTCATCTCGCGGGCCGCGTTCCTCGCCACCCGGTCCATGATGACGTAGCCGATGTCCCCCTCGAGGATGCCGTAGTCCACGGCCGGGACGTGTACTTCCGCTCGGGTGATGTCGTACGAGATCGGCTCGTCGTACCCGGATCGCTTGATGCGCACGGTCACGTCGGTCCCGACCGGTCCCCGGATCGAGTCCGCGGCCATGTCCGTGCCCCAGTCCGTGGCGTCGTGCTGGTTGACCCCGACGATGACGTCGCCCACGGCAATGCCGTGCTCGAACGCCGGGAAGCCACGGAACACCGCCGTGACGGTCACCTCGTCGTTCAGCAGCGTGATCTGGAGTCCGATGCCCGAATAGTCGCCGGTCGTGTCCTCTTCCCACGCCTCGGCCTCCTGCGGGGTGAAGAGGACCGCGTAGGGGTCGTCGAGCGCATCGATGAGACCGTCGATCGCGGCTTCCCACAGCGCCGAATCCTGGAAGGGCTCCATGTGCATCCGCGAGATCGCGTCGACTGCGCTGGCCAGCACGTCGAGCTCCGGGGCCCGCTCCATCGGGAGGCCACCACCGCTCTGGGCAGAAAGGGGAGTCGCGCAGAGGGCGACGGCCGCCGAAAGGGCTGCGAATCTCTTCATCATGCAGGCTGTCCGAATCGTGATGGAGGTCCCAAGGTCTAACCCCGGCGCGACGGGGGGCGTTCCGCCCGCGACGCGGTATCTTACCAACGTACCTTCGAAGATGCCGAGCCGCCGCCCGAATATCGACCGACACGACCACACCGCCATGAACCAAGCCAAGGTGCGTCCGCCCCTGCGCGTGGCCGTCGCCCAGATCAAGCCGCGGAAAGGCGACGTGAGCGCGAATCTCGAACGGGTGCGCGCCATCGTGCGCGATGCCGGCTCGGCCGCCGATATCGTGGTCCTCCCCGAGGCGTGCCTTTCCGGCTATTTCCTCGAGGGTGGCGTCGCCGAGGCGGCCCGGTCCGTGGAGGAGATCATCGAGGGTCTCGGCGCTCCGCCGGAGGGTGCCCCGGACGTGGTCGTGGGATTCTACGAGCGGTGGAGGAGGCGCCTCTACAACAGCGTGGCCTACTTCGAGCCCTCCGGAGCGCACTTCTCCCTGCGCCACGTGCACCGGAAGCTCTTCCTCCCGACCTACGGCGTCTTCGACGAGGCCCGCTTCGTCGAGCCCGGCACGGACGTGCGGGCGTTCGACACGCGCTTCGGTCGCATCGGAATGCTCGTGTGTGAGGATGCGTGGCACTCCCTGCCGGCCACCATTCTGGCGCTGGGAGGGGCCGAGCTGGTGCTGGTCGCGAGCGCCTCGCCGGCGCGAGACTTCTCACCCGCGGCGGGCGGGCTGCCCTCGAATCTCGAGCAGTGGAATCGGCTCGGCCCGGGGATGGCGATGGAGCACGGGATCTTCGTCGCCGTCGCCCAGCTGGCGGGCTCGGAGGGGGGCAAGCTCTTTCCGGGAGGATCGATCGTGGTCGGCCCGGACGGTCGGGAGATCGCGCGAGGCCCGCTCTTCGAGGAGGGGGTCACGATCGCGGCCCTCGATGCCACGGAGATCGACCGCGCGCGGGCAGCGGCCCCGCTGCTCTCGGACCTCGAGCAGATGCTCCCGCACCTCGAGCGCTCGCTGCACTCCGCCACGGGGCGCGGCGACGCGCGGGCGCCGGCGGACGGCGAGGGGGCGGAGGCGGGAGAGGTGGACGACGCCCTCCGGCCGGTCCTTTCGGGGCGTCCTTCGGACGTCGACACGGGGGCACCATTGCGGGCGCCTCACGTGCTCGATCTCGATCTGGCGCTGGTGGAGCGCACGCTCGTCGAGTTCATCCGGGAGGAAGTGCGTCGGCGAAGGAGTTTCGAACGGGTCGTCGTGGGTGTCTCCGGGGGCGTGGACTCGGCGGTATCGCTCTATCTGGCCTGCCGGGCCCTCGGGCCCGAGAACGTGTACGGGTTCCGGCTCCCGTATCGCACGTCCAGCCCGGAGAGTCTGGACCATGCCCAGCTCGTCCTGGACGCGACCGGAGCCCATGCGCGCACGATCGACATCTCCGACCCGATCGATCGGTACGTGGAGGCGTACGAGCCGGACATCTCCCCCCTGCGGAAGGGCAATCTCATGGCTCGGCTCCGCGCGGTCGTGCTCTTCGACCAGTCTGCGCGGCTCCACGCCCTCCCGCTGGGCACCGGCAACAAGAGCGAGCGCCTCCTCGGCTACTTCACCTGGCATGCGGACGACTCGCCGCCGATCAACCCGATCGGAGACCTCTTCAAGACCCAGGTCTGGGCCCTCGCGCGTCACCTCGGCGTTCCGGAGGTGATCGTGGACAAGCCGGCGACCGCGGACCTCGTGAAAGGGGTCACCGACGAGGACGAGATCGGCATCTCGTACCACGAGGCGGATCCGATTCTGCACTGGATCGTTCGGGGCTACGGGCGCGAGGCCCTGGAGACGGCGGGGTTCGACCCCGGTGCCATCGACGTCGTGCGGCGCCGGCTGGACTCCACGCACTGGAAACGGGAGCTCCCGACCGTCGCGGTGCTCTCGTCGAGCGCGATCGGGGCCTTCTACCTTCGCCCGGTGGACTACTGACGACCGGCCAGGCCGGGCCGCCCCGGGGTCCGGTCAGCCCCCTCCCGAGACCCTGCGCCGCATCTGCTCGAGAAGCGGCAGGGGGGTGAGCTCACCGTCGATGATCGACGCCAGCTCCTCTTCGCGCTTCCAGTGGGACTCGAGCTCGGCCAGCTCGAGCTCGAGCAGGTACTGCTCGTTCGACTCGTTCGCCGCGATCTCGAGCGCGATGCCCCCCGTGCGGCCGAGGTCTCCCAGGCGCTTCCCGTCCTTGACCACGATTCGTGTGAGGTCCTGCGTCGAGCCGGCTTCCTGGATCAGCCTCGTCGCCGTCTTCACGCGTCGCTCGGACGCACCTGCGTAGTGATGGTAGGCCAGAACGCGGCGCACGGTGCGTTCCGCCTCCTCCCCTTCGAGGCGAAGCCCGGCGTCCCGATAGAGGCCGCACCGCGGACATCGCGCCACGAGATCGACGCGACCCTCCTCCGCCCCCGGGAAGAGACCGAACGAGGCACGATCCCGATACGCCAGGCTCCGGAACGCGTAGCCGCAGTTGGCACAGCGCTGCTCACCGCGCCAGGCCGAGCTCCCGAAGCGAAGCCAACGCGCGCCGTCCTGCAGGGTCTCGCCACCATGGCTCATGATGAGCCAGATCCCGAGCATCGAAACCCCTCCGGCAGCCCATCCTCCGGCGACGATCGCTCCGGCGGCGACGGTTCCCGCCACCCCCAGCTTGTCCCAGTTCCGCTTGCGGGCAGCCAGCTCACGGCCGTAACGCCACCAAGACTCCTCCGTGAGCCCGGCGCGGCCGACTCGGACGATCTCCAGCGGGCCACTTCGCAGAAGGGCGATGTTGTCGGTCTGAGACAGGAGCCGGGCCCGGTCCGTGGTCAGCTTCTCGAGCTCTTCGAGGGCCTCCCAGCGCTCTTCGATGGGCATGAGCGACCACCGCCGACACGAGCGGCAGACGGCCCAGAGACGGCCGCGGGCGGGGTCGTACGCGAGCCTGCGGCCACGAGGGACGTGCTCCAGCTGCTCGTTCGCCTCGAAAGGCGCGGCACAGACGAGGCAGCGGGTGTACACGGAGCGACTCTCTTCGGGGGCAGCCGCGCGCGCGCGGCTTGAATCGGGGACTGTGCGCTCTGCCCCCTACACGCGACAATATCCCACGGATCCGGTCACGCCACTCCTAAGCGCGGTCCCGCATGCTGCTCGTCCTGGACAATTACGACTCCTTCACCTTCAACCTCGTGCAGCTGCTCGGGGCGCTCGGCGCCGATCCCGTGGTGGTTCGCAACGACGAGCGGAGCGTCGAGGAGATCCTCGCCATGGACCCCGCGCGGGTGGTGGTTTCCCCGGGCCCCTGCACGCCGTCTCAGGCCGGAGTCAGCGTCGACGCGTTTCGGACCCTCGGGCGACATGGAATCCCCATGCTGGGTGTCTGCCTCGGGCATCAGAGCCTCGGCGAGGCCTTCGGCGGGCACACCGTGCGCGCGCGGCGCACCGTTCACGGCAAGATCGCTCCCGTACGACACGACGGCGACCTCCTGTTCGAGGGCATCCCGTCGCCGTTCATGGTCGCCCGCTATCACTCCCTGGTCACGGACGCCGAGGCGCTTCCCGACGAGCTCGAGCCCATCGCATGGAGCATGGATCCCTCCGACGCGTCGGAAATCCAGGGAATGAGGCATCGTGAGCTTCCTCTCCGCGGCGTCCAGTTCCACCCTGAGTCCCTGTTCAGCGAGCACGGAGAGCGCCTTCTGGCCAACTTTCTGGCCTGGTCTCCTTGACGCCCCCGGGGGCTGTGGCCCGGTGGCGTCGGAGCCCGCTTCGGCGCGTCGGTTCCCGGTTGACCCCTCCACGCGTTCTCCGGTAGCTTTCTCCGCGTGAAATACGCCTCCTCGCTCCGCCTCTCCGGCTCCGGAAACGCGTCTTGAGCGGCCAGGTCCTCGGCATCGTCCCGGCCCGGCTGGCGTCGACCCGCCTCCCCAACAAACCCCTGTATCCGCTGCTCGGCCGACCGCTGATCGAGTGGGTGTGGAAGCGCGTCGAGACCATGAGCGTGCTGGATCGAGCCGTGGTCGCGACGGATTCCCCGGAGGTCGCCGCGGTCTGTCGGTCTCTGGGCGCACCGGTCGAAATGACCTCTCCGGACCATCCGTCCGGAACCGACCGAGTCGCGGAGGTGGCCGACCGGCCCGAGTATCGCTCGTACGACTTCATCGCGAACGTTCAGGGGGACGAGCCGCTCCTGAAGGAGGCGCACCTCGCAGCCGCGATCGGTCTCGTTCGTGACGAGGGGTGGCAGGTGGGCACCTGCGCGACCCCGCTGCTCGAAGAGGAAGCCCGCAAGGATCCCTCGGTGGTCAAGGTCGTCCGGGCGTCGAGCGGTCGCGCCCTGTATTTCTCCCGAGCGCCGATCCCCTACAAGCGGGACGGGAAACCGACGCCCGAGGAGCTGGAGCGGGAGCCGTTCCTGCGTCACATCGGCCTGTATGCGTACACGCGCGACGCACTCGCGGACTGGGTCGCACTGGCCCCGTCCCGCCTCGAGCAGCTGGAGATGCTCGAGCAGCTCCGCCCGCTGGAAGCGGGGCTTCGCATCGGCGTCGCCGTGGTTGGCGCCGCCGACCCCGGTGTGGACACACCCGCGGACGCCGTCCGCATGGAAGCGAAACTCGAAGAACTGAGCGCCCCCACCTTGGCATGACGACACGATGACCGATTCGAACACCAGGCCCACGAAATACATCTTCGTCACCGGGGGCGTCGTCTCCTCTCTCGGGAAGGGGATCGCAGCCGCCTCGATCGGCCGGCTGCTCAAGGAGAGAGGGCTGCGCGTCACGCTGCAGAAGTTCGATCCCTACATCAACGTCGACCCGGGAACGCTGTCGCCGTACCAGCACGGGGAGGTGTTCGTCACCGACGACGGGGCCGAGACCGACCTCGACCTGGGTCACTACGAGCGATTCATCGACGAGTCGCTGTCGCAGGACAACAACATCACCACGGGCCGCATCTACCAGAACGTCATCGACAAGGAACGGCGGGGAGACTATCTGGGCTCGACCGTTCAGGTGGTGCCGCACATCACCGACGAGATCAAGGACGCCATCAGCCGCCTCTCGGACGACAACGACGTGGTGATCACCGAGATCGGCGGCACCGTCGGCGACATCGAGTCCCTGCCGTTCCTCGAGGCGATCCGGCAGTTCCGCGTCGACGTGGGGCGGGAAAACGCGATCTTCGTGCACCTCACGCTCGTGCCGTATCTCTCGGCCGCGGGGGAGCTCAAGACCAAGCCGACCCAGCACTCCGTGCGGGAGCTGATGGAGATCGGAATCCAGCCGCACGTGCTCATCTGCCGCGCGGAGCAGCCCCTCTCGAAGGAGATCAAGAGGAAGATCGCGCTGTTCACGAACGTCGAAACGGACGCCGTGCTGGAATCTCCCGATCTGTCGACGATCTACGAGGTCCCGCTCGCGCTGAAGCGCCAGAAGGCCGACGACGTCATCCTAGAGCGCCTCGGCCTCCATGGGCTTCCCGAGCCCAACCTCAGCGAGTGGACGGACATGGTGCGGCGGGTTCAGCACCCGGCGTCCGGGGAGGCCAGGATCGCCGTGGTCGGCAAGTACACGGAACTGGTGGATTCCTACAAGTCGGTGCAGGAGGCCCTGATCCACGGCGGCATCGCGAACGACGTCAAGGTCACCATCGAGTGGCTCCTCTCCGAGACCTTCGAGGGAGGGGAAGGGGTCGATCGGCTGGCCGACTACGACGGGCTCCTGATTCCGGGAGGCTTCGGCTCGCGAGGCGTCGAGGGCATGCTCGAGGCGATCCGCTGGGCCCGCGAGCACGATCTGCCGTTCTTCGGGATCTGCCTCGGCCTCCAGTGCGCCGTCATCGAGTTCGCGCGGAACGTGTGCGGCATCCCCGACGCCAACTCCACCGAGTTTCGCGAGGACGGTCCGGATCCCGTGATCGCGCTGCTCGACTCCCAGCTCAAGGTGACGAAGAAGGGGGGCACGATGCGCCTGGGGGCCTACCCCTGCGTTCTCGCGGAGGGGAGCCGCTCTCGGGAAATCTACGGCCAGCCCGAGATCTCCGAGCGCCATCGTCACCGCTTCGAGTTCAACAACGAGTACCGCGAGACGCTGGCCGCCCACGGCATGACCATCAGCGGAACCTCCCCGGACGGGGGCCTCGTGGAGATGATCGAGATCACTCCGCACCCGTGGTTCGTCGCCGGACAGTTCCACCCGGAGCTGAAGAGCCGGCCCACCCGTCCGCACCCTCTCTTCGCCTCCTTCATCGAGGCCGCCGCGCGGCACGCCCGTCGCGACAGCCGTGCGCCCGCCGAGCACCCGGTCGGCGTCTGATCGACGCCGCGCGCTCGCAGGGGGACACTGGATGTTCGGACGATTCACGCTCATCGCGGGGCCGTGCTCGCTCGAGGACGACGCACTGAATCTCGAGGTCGGCACGAGCCTGGCCGAGCTCACCCGCGAGACCGGGCTCCCGATCGTCTTCAAGGGCTCGTTCGACAAGGCGAACCGATCGAAGATCTCCTCGCCGCGCGGACCGGGGCTCGAGGAAGGCCTGCGCCTCCTGGAAACCGTTCGGCGTGAGACGGGCCTCCCCGTCCTCACCGACATTCACGAGTCCCACCAGGCGGCCCCGGTCGGCGAAGTGGTGGACGTGATCCAGATTCCCGCCTTCCTGTGCCGGCAGACGGACCTGCTGGTCGCGGCCGGCTCCACCGGCAGGGCGGTGAACGTCAAGAAAGGCCAGTGGATGGCCCCGGAGGAAATGGCCGCCGCCGTCGAAAAGGCCCGAGTCTCCGGCGCCTCGGAAGTGGCGGTGACGGAGCGCGGCACGATCCACGGCTACGGAGACCTGGTGGTGGACATGCGCTCGTTCGCACGACTTCGTGCGGCGACCGGCGCACCCGCGATCTTCGACGGGACGCATTCGGTTCAGCGGCCGGGCCGGGCCGATGGCTCGAGCGGCGGCGACCCCGAGCACATCCCGACGCTCGTCCGCGCCGCCGTCGCAGCCGGCTGCGACGGGCTCTTCCTCGAAACCCATCCCAATCCGAGCCGCGCCCCGTCGGACGGGACGAACATGCTTCCGCTCGACCGACTGCGAGGGGTCGTCGAGGACGTGCTGCGCATCCGCGCCGCGCTCCGCGAGGGCCCGGCGGCGTCGCGCGTGGACCCTGCCTCCTGATTCCGACCATGAGCCGTACCGCCGACCCCATCCCCCGTGAGCTCGCCGAGAAGATCCGGCTCGTCATCTTCGACGTCGACGGAGTCCTCACGGACGCCGGCGTGTACATCGGACGGGGCTCGGGCGGACACCCGGTCGAGCTCAAGCGCTTCGACATCCAGGACGGCATCGGCATCAAGATGCTCGGGTGGGGCGGCCTCGACGTGGCGCTGGTCTCCGGACGCGTGTCGGAGGCGACCTCGATCCGGGCCCGCGAGCTCGGCGTCGAGGAGTGCCATCAGGAACCCGACGCCCACAAGCTGAAGGTCGTGGAGCGCCTCCTCGAGAGGAAAGGGGTCTCCTGGGACGAGGTGGCGATGATCGGAGACGACATTCCGGATCTCGCCGTCATGCGCCGCGTCGGACTGAAGGCGGCCGTGGGAAACGCCACGGCTCCGATCGTGGCCATCGCGGATTGGCAGGCGACCCGCGACGGCGGGCGGGGAGCGGCGCGGGAGTTCTGCGACGCCCTGCTCACGGCACGCGGGGTCCTGGACGACCTGATCGAGCAGTACGTGGAGGAGCGGAGCCGCACGTGAACGAAGACCGTGACCTGATCGCGGAGGGCAGGAGGGTGATCGCGATCGAGGCCGCCGCCGTTCAAGGGCTTCGCGACCGGATCGACGAGGACTTCGCGCAGGCCTGTCGGCTGGTGGCGGGAGCCGGGGGGCGGGTCGTGACGTGCGGGATCGGCAAGAGCGGGCACATCGCGCGCAAGCTGGCCGGAACCCTCACCTCCACGGGGACGCCCGCGATCTTCCTCCACCCCGTAGAGGCCCTCCACGGCGACCTCGGGGTGGTGGGCTCCGACGACGTGGCGATCGTCGTCTCCAAGTCCGGAGCGTCCGACGAGCTGGCGGGCCTGATCGGATCCCTCGGCCGCCTCTCGGTCCCGATCATCGCGCTCGTCGGGGCGGCCCGGAGTCAGTTGGGCGAGCACGCCACCGTGGTGCTCGACTGCTCGGTGAGCGAGGAAGCGTGCCCGATGGACCTCGCACCGACGTCCTCGACCACGGCGGCGCTGGCGATGGCCGACGCGCTCGCGGTCACCGTGCTGCAGCTGAAGGGATTCCAGCCCGAGGATTTCGCGGTACTGCATCCGGGGGGCGCCCTGGGGCGCAAGCTCACCGTTCGCGTGCGTGACGTAATGGTCGCGGACGACTATCCCCATCTGGGCGAAGAAGCTCGGATGCGGGACGCCATCGCACCGCTCGCGGAGATGCGAGGGACCGTTCCGATCGTCGACCGGGAGCAGCGGGTGGTCGGCGTCGTCACGGCAGGCGATCTTACGAGGCTGATGGAACGTGACCCCGATTTCCTGGATCGGTCCGTCCTCGACGTGATGACCCGGGACCCCAAGACCGCTGCCGTCGGTGAACTTGGGTCGGCCGCCGCGAGTAGGATGGAGGCGCATGGAGTCATGGCCCTTCCCGTCGTGGGAGAAGGGGGCCTGCTCGAGGGAATCGTCCACCTGCACGACCTGATGAGAGCCGGAGCAGTCTGAAATGAAGAAGCGAGCGATCACGGGCATCCACCGGACGGGGACCGCGGCCGCGGTCCTGGTCGTGGCGCTCGTGGCGAGTGCGTGCGGATCGGACCTGGACACGCCCGTCGCCACGGAGGAGCTGCAGTCCATGGACGCGGATTTCGTGGCCTACGGCATGGTCACGTACGTCACCGCCAACGGGTTGCGCGAAGGGCGGATCGAGGCCGACACCGCGTACATCTACGAGAACGAGTCGACGGCCGTGCTCCGGCAGATGAAGCTGATCTTCTACGACGAGGTCGGGAACGAGCGCGCCACGGTCACCGGGCTCGAAGGCGACTGGAACCAGGAGACCAACCGGATGGTCGCCCGGGGTGACGTCGTGCTGTTCATCCACACCGATTCGTCCACGATCGAGAGCCCCGAGATCTTCTACGAGCCGGAGATTGACCGGATCTGGAGCGATTCGGCCACCGTGCGGACCATGCAGGACGGTTCCGTTCAGAGCGGTACGGCGTTCGAGTCCGACATGTCGTTCGAGAATCTCCGCATCGAGAACATGCGCGGTGGAGCTCGACGGATCTTCTGACGCCGTGCTCCTGCCCCGATCTCCCCAGGTAACGGCACGTGCGCGCTTCGCGGCTCTCCCGATCGTGGGCGGCCTCGCGATCGCCCTGGCCGTGCTCGGGTCCGGAGCCACTCCGCTCGAAGCGCAGGAGGGATGCATCTGCGATCCCTCCTGTGACCAGCTGAACGTCCAGAGCCTCCCCGGCATCGGGCAGGTGACCTACGTGTCCGGCGCCCGGTTCGCGTGCGAAGGGGGCATCCGCATCCTCGCGGACTCCGCGGTCTCCTACAGCGATCGGGGGTACTCCGAGCTGATCGGCTCCGTCAGGTACTTCGAGGCGTCCCGCGAGCTCGTCGCCGACCAGGCGCGCTACTTCACGAACGAGGGTCGCCTGCAGGCCGAGGGGCACATGTCGGTCCGCGACGACGAGCAGGGCTCGCGGATCGAGAATGGAGACCTCGTCTACCTCCTGCAGACCGATTTTCGCGACGAGGCGTCGATGACCGTGACCACGGGCGCCGACGGCCTTCGCCCGCGTGCCTTCCTGACGCCACCCGACGCTCCCGCAGAGCCCGACACGGCCGTCGCCGTCCGACCCGACACCACGGTCGCCGTCGACCGCGAGGAACCGGACACCACGGTCGTTTCGGACTCCACGAGGGTGACCGAGCCGGCAGCCGGCGACACAGTCCCCCCGACTCCGTACCGGGTCGAGAGCGACCGCATGTTTCTGCAGGGCGAGGGGTTCTTCACCGCCGCCGGGTCGGTGGAGATCGTCCGGGACTCCCTCTTCGCCTTCGGAGACTCGGCGGTGTACGACCGCGAAGCGGGCGACCTGGTGCTCGAGGGATCGGCCCGGGTCGACGGGGAGGCGTACGAGCTGGTGGGTCGGCAGATCGCGATGGCGTCTCCCGGTGCGGCGACGAGTCGGATCCGCGCGCTCCGGGAAGCCCGGCTCGTGGGCGAAGGCTTCGACCTCCGAGCGGCGCAGATCCTCGTCTTTCTTCGAGACGAGGCGCTCGACCGCCTCGTAGCCACGCCCATCGCGCGTCCCGCGCCGGGGGAGGCAGTCGCGGATTCGGCCGACCTGGAGCGCCCCGAGGCGGTGGTCGAGGACTTCGTCCTGACCGCGGACTCCCTCGAGATCGTCGCCCCGGAGGAAGCCATCGAGCGCGTCTTCGCGGCTGGCAGGGCGCGCAGCATGTCGAGCTCCGGCGACTCGCTCAACGTGGATCTCCTGCCGGAGATCGCCCGCACCGACTGGCTCGAGGGGGACACGATCATCGTGACCTTCGTCCCCGACGAAGCGGCCACGACATCGTCGGGCGTCCAGGTCGACGCCATCACGGCGCTGGTCTCCGCGCGCAGTCTCTACCGCCTCCCGGCGAACGACTCGAGCGCGGTCGCAGGAACGGATCCGCCCGCAGTGCACTATGTGTTGGGAGACTCGATCCGGATCGAGCTGATCGGTGGTCAGGTCAGCGGGATGCGTGTGAGCGGCCAGACTCGGGGCGTTCACCTGGAGCCGCTACCCCGCTCGGCGCCCGACACGGCTGCGGTGTCCGACTCGATGGCCGTCCCCGACACGGGCTCGGTCGCCGTCGACACGGGCGCGGTCTCGGCACCGCACGCGGGTCCGGAAGGCGGCGTGTCCCCGGACACGCCGGAACAGTCCGAAAGAGAACGAGCACGAGAACATCCCCGGCTGGAGGAAGTGCCTTGGATACGCCCGTAGACGAACCCCGCGACACCGGGGCTGCCGAGCCGAACGACGGTTCCGAGGGAGCCGGGCCGGCGCGGATCGATGCTGCGGAACAGATCGCCGAAGAGTCCGCAGCCCCGGCGTTCGAAGCCGAAGCGGCGGTCGCCGTGGCCGAGCCGGAGCCCGTCCCGGGAGGCAGTCGCCTCTGGTCCGAGGGCCTGACGAAGATCTACCGGAAGCGGAAGGTGGTCGACGACGTCGACATCGAGGTCTCCCAGGGAGAGATCGTCGGCCTGCTCGGACCCAACGGGGCGGGGAAGACCACCACCTTCTACATGATGGTGGGGCTGATCCCCCCCAACGCCGGCACGGTCCACCTCGACGACCGCGAGCTCACGCGGACGCCCATGTTCCAGCGTGCTCGCCTGGGCATGGGCTACCTCGCCCAGGAGCCCTCCATCTTCAGGAAGCTGTCGGTCGAGGACAACGTCCTGGCCATCCTGGAAACGCTGGGGCTTCCCCTCGCGGAGGAGAAGGAACGGCTCGAGGAGCTGCTCGGCGAGCTCGGCCTCTCCAGCCTTCGGAAGAACAAGGCCTATTCACTCTCCGGAGGCGAGCGCCGTCGGCTCGAAATCACCCGTGCACTCGTGCAGCGTCCGAAGTTCATGCTCCTGGACGAGCCCTTCGCGGGGATCGACCCGATCGCGGTCCACGACATCCAGGAGATCGTCCGCGGGCTGAAGAAGCGCAACATCGGAGTGGTCATCTCGGATCACAACGTCGAACAAACATTGGATATCGTCGATCGTGCCTACATCATGTATGAGGGCAGGATCCGGGTCGGTGGAACCGTCTCGGAGCTGGTCTGGAACGACGAGGTGGCCGAGATCTATCTCGGTCCGGCGCTGACGGCGCGGATGAGGCAACGGTATCCGCGACCGAGCGCCTGAGGGGGGGCGGCAAGTCGGTCGATGACGGGTCGAGCGGGCCCGTAACCGGGGACGAATGAGTCAGTTCAACGCGAAACTCTATCAAAGCGCGCAGCTCCGGCAGGAGATGCGGATCAACCCACGCCTCTACCAGGCGATGGAGTTGCTCTACATGCCCCTGCTGGATCTCGAGCAGCATCTGAAAGAGCAGCTCGCGGAGAATCCCCTGCTCGAGATGGTCGAGGCGGACGATCAGAAGGAAGTCGAGCTCAAGGAGGACACCGCCGACGAGCCGATGAGCGACGACGACGTCGACTGGGAGGAGATCCTCCTCGACGGCTTCGAGGTCGGCGGTCGTCGGCAGCAGTACGAGCATCGTGAGTTCTTCGAGCCCACGCCCGTCGATTCGCAGGATCTGCACGACCACCTGAACGACCAGCTTCGGCTCATGTCGCTCTCGGACCGCGAGTTGCGCCTGGGCGAGGAGCTGATCGGGGACATCAACGACGACGGCATGCTCTCGTGCACGCTCGAGGAGGCGGTCGCGGGCATCAACGACTGGCTCGACGAGGTCCGCCCGATCGTGGAGCAGCGGGCCATGGAGATTCCCGACGAAGCGGCGCGCTCGGGGGAGCTCGAGGAGATCGCGATCCAGTTCCGGGCCTACGAGCCGATCGAGGCGGACCGGATGCTCAAGGTCATCCAGAGCTTCGACCCTCCCGGCGTCGGAGCCCGCGACGTGCGGGAGTCGATCCTCATCCAGCTCCGGCAGCGGAACGAGGAGGAGTCGCTCGCCTACCGCATCGTCGAGGACCACTTCGACGATCTGGTCAATCGGCACTTCAACGAGATCGCCAAGGCCCTCGGCGTCACGCCCCTCGACGTGCAGGACGCCGCCGACTGCCTCAGCCATCTCGACCCGAAGCCGGGCCTCAAGTACTCGGTCGATCCGGAGCGCTACGTCATCCCGGACCTGATCGTCGAGAAGATCGACGGCGAGTACATGGTGTTCGCGAACGACACGAGCCTCCCGCGCCTTCGGATCTCCCGGTCCTATCGGGAAGTCGCCAAGGACAAGCGTGCGTTCACCGGCGAGAGCCGCGAGTTCATCGCGAACAAGCTGAACTCCGCCAACTGGATGATCCAGGCGATCGAGCAGCGGCGGCAGACGATGCTGAAGGTCATGAACTACATCGTCGACCGTCAGCGCGACTTCTTCGAGCGCGGAGTCCAGTATCTCAAGCCGCTCACCCTGCGTGAGGTGGCGGACCACATCGAGATGCACGAGTCGACCGTCTCTCGCGTCACCAACAAGAAGTTCGTGCAGACACCGCGGGGCGTGTACTCTCTCAAGTACTTCTTCTCGAGTGGGCTCTCCACGGCGAGCGGCGAGGACATCTCTGCCCGCGGCGTGCGCGACAAGATCAAGACGATGGTTTCCGACGAGAATTCCAAGAAGCCGCTGACCGATCAGGCCATCGTGGACGCCCTCAAGGCCGAGGGCGTGAAGATCGCGCGTCGCACCGTCGCGAAGTACCGCGACCAGATGGGGATCCTCCCGGCCCGTATGCGCAAGCGGGTGTAGTCGTGCGCGAGCCCGACGAGGCCGCAGCTGAGCCCGGCACCGCCAGGTCCGACTTCACGGTCGTCGTGCCGGCATTCAACGAGGCGCCGGTGGTGCCCGACCTGGTGCGCGAGCTCCGCGCCTCCTTCGCGCGCCACGGGCTCGACGGCGAGGTGATTCTCGTCGACGACGGGTCCACGGACGGCACCGCCGAGATCGCCGAGCGGGAAGCCGACGGCTGGCCCCGATTCCGCGTGCTCCGTCACAAGGTCAATCTCGGAAAGACCGAGGCGATGCAGACGGCGGCCGCGGTGGCGGAAGAGGAGATTCTGGTCCTGTTCGACGCGGACCTCCAGCACTCCCCGGACGAGATCCCCCGCTTCCTGGCTCGCCTCGACGAGGGCTGGGACATCGTCACGGGACGAAAGGTCGGGTCCTACGACAAGCGGGCCGTCTCGTCGATCTACAACCGGCTGTCGCGCCGCATTTTCGACGTGCCCGTGTCGGACCTGAACTCGATGAAGGCCTTCCGGAGGCAGGTCCTGGAGGGCCTCCTGCTGCGGCACGACTGGCATCGCTTCTTCGTGGTCCTCGCCCACGCGCGCGGCGCGACGGTCTCGGAGATCGACATCGAGCTGCACCCGCGCAGGGCAGGGGAGCCCAAGTACCAGGGCAGGCTGCGCATTCTGGTCGGGCTCATCGACCTCGTCTCCGTAGGCTTCCTGCTCCTCTTCTCGCGAAAGCCGCTCCTGTTCTTCGGGGGCAGCGGAATCGCACTCGCTCTGCTGGGGGTGCTGGTATCGGCGGTGACGATCTATCTGCGCTTCGTCCACCCCGCGCTGGGCTTCGAGCCGTACATCCCCCCGATGGGCTACCGGCCTCTCCTCTACCTGGTCATGCTGCTCGAGACGCTCGGGTTCCTGCTCGTGGGGTTCGGTCTCGTCTCCGAGCAGGTCGCACAGCTGCGCGACGAGGTCGAGGCGCTCCTGAAGCGAGCCCCTTGAGCGCCACCGATCGCGCGGACGGGTCCGAGAGCGCATACCGCGTCCTCGTCGTGGTCGGCACGCGGCCCGAAGCCATCAAGATGGCCCCCGTGGTCTCCGCCCTCCGAGCGCACGAACCGGAGGTCCGGACGAGCGTCGTCTTCACGGGGCAGCACACCGCGCTCGTGGACAGCGTGATCGGCGCCCTGGATCTGACGCCGGACCACGAGCTCGGGATCATGCGGGAGGGCCAGACGCTCTACGACGTGGTGCACGCGGCGCTCGACGGGCTTCGAGGGATGGTCGCCTCGTCCCGGCCGGACCTGATCCTCGTGCAGGGCGACACCGCCACGGTGTTCGTCGCCTCGCTCGTGGGCTTCTTCGAGCGGGTGCCGGTCGGGCATGTCGAGGCGGGGCTGCGGAGCGGGGACAAGCAGGCCCCCTTTCCGGAAGAGGTCCTGCGCCGCCTGACCGATGTCATCGCCGACCTGCACTTCGCGCCGACGCCCCTCGCGAGAGATCTGCTGCTCGCCGAGAGCGTGCCGCCCGAGAACGTGTTCGTCACCGGCAACACCGTGGTCGACGCGCTGCTGGCCGTGTCCGGACTGGAGCGGCCGATCCAGGACCCGACCCTCCGTGCGATCGTGGAAAACCAGAGTCGTCGTCTCGTCCTGCTCACGGCCCACCGCCGGGAGTCGTTCGGCGCCCCGATCCGCTCGGTCTTCGCCTCGGTGCGGAAGCTGGCGGACGAGATTCGGGACATCGACATCGTCTACCCCGTGCACCCCAACCCGAGCGTCCGCGAGCCGGCGCACGAGATCCTCGACGATCACCCCCGGGTCCATCTGGTGCCGCCGCTCGATTATGTCGATCTCGTCGCGGCGCTTCGGTCGTCCAGCCTCGTGCTGACGGACTCCGGCGGGATTCAGGAGGAAGCACCCACGTTCGGGGTGCCCGTGCTCGTCCTTCGCGAGGTGACCGAGCGTCCCGAGGGGGTTCGTGCCGGGGTCGCCGAGCTCGTCGGAACGGACCCCGCGCGGATCCTGGCCCGTGCCCGCGCGCTCCTCGGCCCGCGCGACCGGTCGGCGCCGCCCGCGAACCCGTACGGCGACGGGCACGCGGGGCGGCGCATCGCCGACATCGTGGTCGCGCGCCTGACGGGGCGCTCCAGAGTGACGCACGACTGGGGCGGCTGACCGCCGTTGATCCCCATCTGGCGGGCCGGTACACTTCCACCGACCCGCGGCCAAGCGAACCGGCGAAGATCGTGAAGATCCTCATGCACTGCGTGTACTACCCGCCGGAGGTCGGAGGGCTCGAGAGCCACGTGCACTTCCTCTCTCGAGCCCTGGTCGAGCGGGGCCATCGCGTCGACGTCGTGACGTCCCACTCGATCCCCGACACGCCCCGCCACGAGACCCTCGACGGTGTGCGGGTGTGGCGGACCTGGTTCCCGGGTCGATCCACGCTCGGGTGGATCGCCCACGCCGTCGGATCGCTGCCTCGAACGCTGCAAGCCGCTCAGGACGCCGACGTGCTCCACGCTCAGGCCTTCCAGTCGATCCCTCCGCTTCAGGCCGCACGGGCCGTGCACGGGCCTCCCCTCGTCGCCACCTGGCACACGTCCCATTTCCTGCGCCTCGCTGGCCGGGCCGGGTGGAGCACCCTCCTGGGGCGGATGGTGGCCAGCGCCGACGCCAACCTGGCAGCCAGCTCCGAGATCGCCGAGGTCGCCACGTCGCTCGCCCCCGGCCACACCGTCGAGGCCGTCACGAACGGGGTCGAGACGTCGTTGTTTCGCCCCGGGGAGCCCACACTCCAACCGTGCGAGGCCGGGGGCGCCCGTATCGTGGTGCCCCGCCGCCTGTTCGAGAAGAACGGAGTGGAATACTTCGTGCGCGCGCTCCCGATGATCCTCGAACGGCGGGCCGTGGAGGCCGTCCTCGTCGGGGACGGGCCCGAACGGGCCCGTCTCGAGCGCCTCGCCCACGAGCTCGGGGTAGCCGAGCACCTCCGCTTCCTCGGCGCGCAGCCACACGACGCGATGCCCGGGCTGCTGTCCTCGGCCGATCTCGCCGTGTTCCCCTCGCTCATGGAGGCGACCTCGGTCGCTGCCCTCGAGTGCATGGCGTGCGAGGTTCCGGTCGCCGCGTCCCGCGTCGGTGGACTGCCGGAAATCGTCGACGATACCGTCGGTGGGCTCTTCGAGCCGGCCGACCCGGAGGATCTCGCCCGCTGCGTGTCGGTACTTCTGGAACGGAACGATCTTCACGCGGTCGGAGCCCGCGCACGTCGGCGGGTCGTGGACCACTGGAGCAACGCCAGACTCGCGAGCCGGCACATCGAGATCTACGAAGACGTCATCGCGCGACGAAAGGCAGCCTGACATGGCGAGCAAGGAAGGGAGGATCCCGGCCTGGGTCGCACCGACGCTCTACGGAGTGCTGGCGATCTACCTGTTCCGGGAGTTCGTGTTCAGCGACCGGATGCTGGTCGGCTCCGACACGCTGTCGCTCGGTTACGTGGCTCGCGCGCTGTACGCAGAGGCGCTCGGGTCCCTCGGTCGAATTCCGGGATGGGCGCCACACATTCTCGGCGGAACGCCGTTCCTCGAGGCCCTGAGCGGAGGAGACTCCCTCTACCCGCCCTCGCTGCTCCTCCTGCTCGTGCTGGAGCCGTACCGTGCCCTGGGCTGGAAGCTCGTCCTCCACGTCTTCCTTGCCGGCCTCTTCTTCTTCGGCTGGGTCCGTGCCATCGGTGGATCGAGGGGGGCGGCGCTGCTCGGCGGCACGGCCTACATGCTCGCGCCCTTCCTGATCGGGTTCGTCCACCCCGGTCACGACGGAAAGATCTTCGTGATGGCCCTCGCCCCGCTCCTCTTCTGGGCCACCGAGCGTCACTTCGATCGGCCCGGGCTCGGGACGGTGCCCGGCATCGGTCTCGTGGTCGCGCTCGTGCTGTACACGACCCACTTCCAGATGGCGTACTTCCTTTTCGGCTCCGTCGGGCTGTACGCCATCTTCAGATCGGTCCAGATCGGCAGAGGCGTCGACGAGGTCTCGTGCCCCGGCAGCGGCACATCGGACGAGCCACCACCGGAGCCCGAGGCCGCGAGCACGGGGCATCCACGGCGTGCACGGGCCGGGGGGCTCCGCTTCTCGCTCTTCCTCCTGGGCGCCGTCCTCGGCGCAGCCGGCGCGGCCTGGCAGTTCGTTCCTGCCGCCGACTACGTGACGGAGTATTCGCGGAGAATCCAGACGACCCGGGAGGCCGCGGGTGAGTCCGGTCGCGCCTGGTCGAGCTCCTGGTCCATGCACCCCGAGGAGGCGATGTCGCTGATCGTCCCCGAGTTCGCCGGCAACCAGGCGAACGGCTCGGCGTGGAGCTCCGGCACGTATTGGGGCCGCAACCCGCTCAAGGACAATCACGAGTACGCCGGGATCGTCGTGCTGCTGCTCGCCGCCGTGTCCTTCGTGGGGGCGGCGCGGCGGCAGCTCCGGTGGTTCCTCGCGGGGCTCGGCCTCCTCGCGCTGGCCTTCTCGCTCGGCACCCACACCCCGGTTTGGGGCTTCTTCTACGCCCTCGTCCCGGGCATACGGCTGTTCCGGGCGCCGGGGATGGTCGCGTACCTCTTCGGCTTCGCCGCCATCACGATGGCCGCCCTGGGCTTCGACCGCATCCGGGAGCTCGTCGCGCAGGACGACGACGATTCCCTGCGCCGCATCCAGAGGGTCCTGTGGATCGGCACGGCCGTGGTCGGCGGGCTCGCGCTCCTGATCACGAGCGGTGCGTTCACCTCGGCCTGGACGACCGTCGTCTTCCGGACGATCGACGAGCGCCGTCTCCAGATCCTTGCCGCGCACCTGCCGAACATCGCGCGCGGGGCCTCCATCGCGTTCCTGCTGACGGCTGCCACGGCCGGGATCGTATGGGCGCTCGCGCGCAAGAAGATCCCGGTGACGCTCGGCCTCGCCGGTCTCGTGGCGCTGGTGGCCCTCGACGAAGGGCGCATCGACGCAGCCTTCATCCAGACGCTCGATTTCTACCAGTGGTCCGAGGCCGATCCGAACATTCGGGCCCTCCTGGAGCGCGAGCGGGGCTCCGACGAGCCCTACCGCCTGCTGTCCTTCGCCCGGGCCGGCCAGGACGTTCTGCCGGCCATGCACGGGATCGAGCTCGCCGCGGGCCACCACCCCAACGACCTCTCCCGCTACCGGGAGCTCATCGGCATGGTCGGCTCGGGCCTGCCGCGGAACCTGCTGAACCCGAACGTCCGCCGCATCCTGAACGTCCGGTACATCCTGTGGCCCGACCTCGAGCTCGGAGCATCGCCCGACGGCCCCGTGGTTTCGCGCACACAGCTCGCGGACGGGCGGGCCTACCAGACGCTTCTCAGCGACAACGGGCTGCCACGGGCCCGGCTCCTGGCCGATGCGGTCGTGAAGGACGACGGGCAGGCCGTCGAGTACATCATGAGCGTCGAGCACGATCCCGCTACCGAGGTGGTGCTCGCCGAACCCCCGCCGCTCGATCTGGCGGGAGGCGAAGTCGCGGGATCCGTCACGTGGGTGGAGCGCGGGCCGGACCGGCACCAGCTCCGGGTGGAGTCCGATCGGCCGGCGCTGCTGGTGATCGCCGACAACTGGTTCCCGGCCTGGCGTGCCCGCGTCAACGGTGACGACACCGAGGTGCTGCGAGCGTACCACAGCCTCCGGGCAGTGCCGGTGCCCGCCGGGTCCAGCACGGTGGAGATGTGGTACGAATCGACGCTGCTCCGCCGATCTCTCCTCCTCAGCGTGATCGTCATGACGGCGCTCCTGGCGACGTGGGCGTTCGCGGCCTGGCGGGGCAGGGAGGAGGCCTCCTGAAGACGCTTGCCGTGCGTCTGGCGCAGGTCGCGGCCACGGTGGTCGTCACGTGGTTCGTGGCCGACCGCGCCGGCCTGACCCTCGCGGAGCTGCGCGCCGTCGACTTCGGCATCTGGTCGCCGGACTGGCCGCTCTTCGGGCTCAGCTGCGCCGTCCTTTTCGCGGGGTACGTCCTCTCCTCGCACCTCTGGGGACGCATCGTCCACGGCCTCGGGGGCCGACGGCTCGGAGCGGGTCGGAGCGTTCCGCTCTACATGATCGCCAACCTCGGTCGCTATGTGCCCGGCAAGATCTGGCAAATCGCGGCCCTCGCCACGCTGGCCCGCCAGAACGGGATCGCCGCGTCCACCGCGACCGCGGCCGCCGTCCTGCTGCAGGGGATGGCGCTGGGCGCGGCCGCCCTGGTCGGGGCCGGCACCCTCTGGACCCTCGCGGAAGGAGCCCCGTGGCGCTGGGTCGTGCCGGCGGCGGTGCTCTCCGTGGCGTTGCTCGGGCTGACGCCGCCGGTCTTCGGTTTTCTCTCGTCGTCCTGGTTCCGCCTCTCCAGGACCCCCGATCCGCCCTCGCTCGCCCCCGGGGACGCCGTCGGATGGATGGTGCTCGCCCTCGTGAACTGGGCAGTCTATGCCGGCGCCTTCTGGATGATGGTGAGAGGCCTCGGGGTCGAAGCCGGGCTGCTGACGGCGGCCTCCGCCTTCGCCGCCGCCTACGTCGCCGGGTACGTGGCGATCTTCGCCCCGGCCGGTATCGGTGTCCGGGAGGCCTCGCTCGTGGCCTTCCTCTCGCCCCAGCTCGGGCCCGGGACTGCAGGGGCGGTGGCCCTCGTCGCCCGGGTCTGGACCACCGCCGTCGAGGTCGTGCCCGCTTCCATCTTCTGGGGCCGGTATCTGGCGCACCCGGTGCAGGACTCCGAAGCCGGCCCTTCGGGCACGTCTACCCCGGGACAGGCGGAGGAGCCTTCGGGTCGGGAGGGCAGGGAGGGGGTGGGAGACCGTGTCTGAGATCCGCCGCATCCTCGTCATCATCCCCACGTACGACGAGGCGGAGAACCTCCCCCGCATCGTGCCCGAGGTTCTCGCCCAGGACGATCGAATCGACGTTCTCGTGGTCGACGACGCCTCTCCGGACGGAACCGGCGAGATCGCCGACGAGCTCGCGGCCGCCACGGAGCGCGTGAGCGTCCTTCACCGGCCGGGGAAGGAAGGCCTGGGCCGCGCGTATCTGGCAGGCTTCCGGCTCGGCCTCGAGCGGGGGTACGACGTGCTGTTCGAGATGGATGCCGACTTCTCGCATCCGCCCGACGCGCTGCCCGGGCTCATCGACGCCTTCGAGGAAGCGGACGTCGTTGTCGGGTCACGCTATGTGGACGGGCGCGTGACGGTCGTGAACTGGCCCATGTCGCGGCTGCTGATCAGCTACTTCGGAAGCAGGTACGCGCGCGTGATCACCGGAATGCCGGTCCGGGACGGCACGGGCGGGTTCAACGGGTGGAGGCGCGAGGTCCTGGACAAGGTCGATCTCGACCGCGTGCAGTCCAACGGCTACGCCTTTCAGATCGAGCTGAAGTTCCGGGCGTGGAAGGCCGGCTGTCGCATCGTCGAGAGACCGATCCTGTTCACCGAGCGTGGGAGCGGGGAGTCGAAGATGTCGAAGCGCATCGTGCGCGAGGCCGTGTGGCGCGTCTGGTGGCTTCGCATCCAGGATCTCGCCGGCAGGCTCTGACGATGAACGACACACGGATCGGCCGGGAGTTCTACGACTCCACCGACTACTTCGAGGGCGCCCACCTGGTGGACCCCGAGAGTCGGTTCCAGCGGTATCGCGTCGCGAAGGTGCGCGAGATCCACCGTCCCGGCCCGCAGGACCAGGTCGTCGATCTCGGGTGCGGGTGGGGCACGTTCGACTTCGCCTGGGCGGACGATGTCGGCTCCATCATCGGTGTGGATTTCAGCGAGCGGGCCATCGCCTTCTGCGAGCGCCGCCTCGCGGAGGAGCCTCACGCCAACGTGCGCTTCCTCCGGGCCGACGCGGGTGACACCGGGCTCGAGGGCGGCGCGTACGACGTCGTTCTCGCGGCCGACCTCTTCGAGCACCTCTATCCGGACGATTCGGCGCGCGTGGCCAGGGAGGCCTTCCGGATCCTGCGGCCGGGCGGACGATTCGTGACATGGACCCCCCATCGGGGCCACATTCTGGAGATTCTGAAGAACCACGACATCCTTCTCAAGCGGGATATCTCGCACGTGGACTACAAGTCGATGCGGGACATGAAGGAGCTCCTCACCGGCGCGGGATTCCGGATCGAGCGGGCCTACTATGCGGAGTCCCATCTCCCCGGCCTGAGGGTCGTCGAGCGAGCGCTGCAAACAGTGATCCCGTTGCTCCGGCGCCGGATCGCCGTGCTCGGGCGAAAGCCCGCGGAGGGCAGCTGAGGCCATGGGGTGGGAGGTCGAGCGCCGATTCCTCGTGCGCGTGGATGAGGCAGTCTGGTACCGCCTGGGCGAGGGGCACCACCTGCGACAGGGGTACGTCCTGAACGGCAATCCGTCGGTTCGGGTCCGCACCGGGGAGCCACGGGGAGCCGTGCTCACGTCGAAGAGCGGGGCGGGGATCCGACGCAGGGAGTACGAGGCGGTCATCCCCGACGAGCTGGCCGAAGCCGTCTTTCTGGCCGCCGACGATCGGGTGATCGAGAAGGTGCGCTGGAAGCTCGGGCGGTGGGACCTCGACCGCTTTCTCGGTCCTCTGGAGGGGCTGGCCCTCCTGGAAATCGAGCTCACTACCGAAGAGGAGCCACTCCCGGAGCCCCCGGCCGATGTTCACGTATTACGTGAGGTAACCGACGACAACCGGTTCGTGAGCGGTCGCTTGGCACGGATGAGCCCGAAGAAGCAGCGCAGGCTGGTCAAGAAGGCGTACAAGGAGGTGAAGGGGTGGAAGGGGTTGAGCGGGTGACACCCGGACCGGGCCGCCGGCTCCGCTGCGCGGTCGCGATCCTGCTCGCAGGCGCGGGCCTCGGCGCGTGCACGATGATCGGGTCTCCCGAGCTCGCCGAGCGCGGCTCGACGCCTCCTGGCCCCGGAGACGGCGTCCCCCGCGCGGAGCCTCCGAGCTCGCGGGGCAACATGGTCCAGTACGAGCAGGGCGGCCGCCGATATCGCGTCCTGGACAGCTCCCAGGGGTACGACCAGCGCGGGGTCGCGTCGTGGTACGGGAGGGACTTTCACGGGCGTCCAACCAGCAGCGGCGAGCGGTACGACATGAATCGCCTCTCCGGGGCCCACCGAACGCTGCCGATCCCGACCTGGGTCCGGGTGACGAACCTCGACAACGGCCGGTCGGTGGTCCTGCGCATCAACGATCGCGGCCCGTTCGCGCACCCCGACAGCCGGATCATCGACGTCTCGTACGCTGCGGCCGAGCGGCTCGGGATGTTGGGCCCGGGCACCGCGTCCGTCCGCGTGGAAGCCGTGGAGCCGTGGCAGAGCCGCACATCCCGCTGACCGGGGAGGTCAGCTCCGGCCCTGTACCCAGCAGGATCGTTCAGCGGGAGGTGGAGAGCCGGGGAGGGGTCGCCGGGCCAAACCGCGTCAGCCATCCCCGAGACCCGCAAGAAGCTCAGAATAACATAATATATATTATACGAACCACAGCCGGGCTACGACCTTGGTTTGATTGGCGAACGCCGAGGAGGCCTCCCCCGCGCGATCAGGCCGTGGAGCCCGAGCTCCGGATCTCCTGGATGCGCATCTCGAACATGCCGCGCTCCGGGGCCGTGACCTCGACCTCCTCGAGGACGCGCTCGTAGAGCTCGATCGCCCCCTCGTCGTCGCCTCGGGCGTGTCGGATCCGGGCCGCAGCAGCGAGGGCGTCCCGGATCTGGAAGTCGAGCTCAGACCGGTTCGCGATGTCGAGATACGTGTCTTCGGCCTCGTCCAGGCGACCCTCCTGCTCGTAGGCGGCCCCGAGCAACGACGCGCCCTGGAACTCGATCGGGCGCCGCGGCGACGACCCGAGCGGCCCGAGGACAGCCAGGGCCTGCTGCGGCTCGCCAGTCTCCAGATACAGCTCCCCGAGCAGGAGCCGCGCCTCGCCTTCGTACGCCGTCCCTCCGAATCGGTCCAGGAAGGTCGCCAGGTCGACCTTGGCTCCTTCCACGTCCCTGATCGCGATCGACTGGTGAATCGTCTCCAGCTGTTCGGCCGCCTGCTCCGTCAGCTGCGAGCGGTAGCTCTGGTAGTAGAGGGCACCCGCGACGAGGATCGCCACGACGACTCCGGCGACCGTGAGGACCTGTTGGTTGCCCTTCGCCCAGTTCGTGAAATCCAGGACGCGCGCGACGAACGCATCGTCCGCATCACCTTGCGAGGAAGCCCGGCGTGCCCCGGGGTGGCGCTGCGACATTCGTGTTGTCCTGCCGTGGTTCGTGCGGTGACCACCGCATCGTCTAAAGCGCCGAAAGCTAGGCGGTCAGACCTCCTCGTGGTACCCCGCCAGCACGCGAAGCTCCGCCGGGCGCCGCACCGTGAGTCGATGGTCCCCGGTCACACCGATCACGCCCTCGTACAGCCAATCGTTGAGGAGCGTCGTGACCGTCGCACGGTGCGCGCCCGCCAAATCGGCGAGAATCTGGTGGGTCAGGCGCTCCGAGAGCTCCACGCCCCGCCCCGACGGCTCTCCGCAGCGCACGCCGAGGTCCATGAGCACTTCGGCGAGCCGCTGACCCGCGGTCGGGCCGTGCGATCCGCCCTGGGCGTGGCGGAGCCGGTGAAGCTCGCGCTCCTGCCCCACCAGATAGGCATCGAGGCTGCTCCTGGCGGTCTTCAGGCCGCTCAGGAACGCCCGCTTGGGGAGCGACGACACGAGACAGGTCGCACCAGCGACGGCTCCGTACCGGCGGTGGCCCTCGGTCAGGGCTTCGTCCCCGAACGTCTCCCAGGGGAGCGCCACCCCGACCGTGCGTTCGCGCTGCCCCCGCTCCATCCCGGGCAGCACGAGGCGCATGAAGCCGCTGCGGACCAGCCAGATCTCCCGGGCGGGATCGCCGGGGGCGTAGAGCCACCGCCCTTTGACCATCCGGACGACCTCCGCCTTCTTGACCAGCCGGTAGAGCTTCCGGTCGCGCGCAGGCTCGAGGCGGAACGGCACCGATCTCAGCCTCGAGCCGCGGGAACCCGGCGGAGTGCCGGGTGGAGCGCCAGCGCGACCCCGAACAGGGCCACGGGCACGGAGAGCAGCGTGGCCGGCGTCGGGCCGATCGAGTCGGCCAGTGCGCCCGTCACGAGCACGCCGGCCGACCCCGTCGCCCAGGCCAGCCCCATCACGATCCCGGAGCTGACGCCCGTCCCCGAGGGCACGAGCTCCTGGGCCATGACGACCACGGGCGGCAGGGTCGCCATCCCGAGGAATCCCGCCATTGCGGCGGCCATGAGCCCGGGCGCGCCGTCGGGACCGATCCACACGGCCAGCAGGTGGGTCGGGACCGCCCAGAAGCAGAGATGCGCGAGGAGAATCCTTCGATCCATGCGGTCTGCGAGCATGCCCCCGGCTACGGTTCCGAACGACTGTGCAAAGAGATAGACGGTCAGCAGCAGGGCCCCGCGCCCCTCCGAGCCGCCTACGTCCGCGACGATGATGGGCTCCATGGTCAGGAAGACCCGCTGCACGAACGCCATGATCGCGCTCACGCCGAAGATCAGGCCGAGAGGCCCACGGATGTGGCGTAGCACCTCTGCCGGCGGGGGTGGAGGCGTGCGCGACCCCGCACGGATTTCGGAGCGTCCACTCGGCAAGGCCAGGAAGACGAGGGGGGCGGCGATGAGGACCGGTACCATTGCGACCCACATCCCCTGCAAGCCTCGGGCCTGCGCAAGCCCGACGGCAACCACTGGACCCAGCGCGAAGCCGATCGAGCCGGCGAACGCGAACACGGAGTATCGGGCTCCACCCCCCTTCCCTTCCGTCACGCGGACCGCGTACGACGCCCCGGGCGGGTGGAATGCCGCACTCCCGATCCCGCCGATCACGAGAAGGGCCACCAGGGTCATGAAGCCTGGCGCCCACCCCATGCTCGACACGAAAACGCCCGAGACCACCGGGCCTGCCACGGCGAAGACCCGACGGCCGTACCGATCCGAGAGATAGCCGAAAAGCGGCTGCGGCAGCGCCGAAGCGATCGAGTACGCGACCGCGAGTGTGGCCGCGAGCGTGATCGAGAGCCCCAGCTCGCCCATGATCCGGGGGAGGAGCGGGGGCACGAACGACGCGTACATGTCGTTGACCGTGTGCGCGCAGGCGACGACCAGTGCCACACGCGCCCCATGGCTCATGCCGCGACGGGGTCCGGAGACGCGACCGTCCGGGGCGGTCGATACCACTGGCTGCACGGGGGGGCCTCGCGTGACGCAGGTCCGAGGGTCGACTCGCGCCGGCCGGCGCGGGTCGGGTCACTGCCTCCTAGAATAACCGACGAGCCCCCCGGCCCCAATCGGTGTCCTTCACGGAGACCGGGGCCTCTGGCGCATCGAGACCAGGGCCCGCAACGTACCTCGATCCGCGCCCCTGCACGGGCCACGCCTGTTCACCACCCCCGCCGACTCCATGTCTCGTTCTTCGTCCCGCTCTCCGCATGCCCACCGCAGCCCTCACCTCACCCTCGGGCTCCTCCTGCTCACGGCCCTCTGGGGCTGTATGAGCGCCGATCAGACCGCCGAGGAGGCGCCCGCGGCCGGGACGCTCGTCACCACGGTCTATGCGCCGCAGAACCGACCCGACGTGCGAGGAACGGTCGGGGCCGTCTCGGCCGGCCACCCCCTCGCCGCCCAGGCCGGGCTGGCGGTGCTCCGGGACGGCGGGAACGCGACCGACGCGATCATCGCGATGGCCGGGGTGCTCGCCGTGACGCGACCGCACATGAACGGTGTCGGCGGAGACGCGTTCGCCATCTTCTACGACGGTGAGACGGGCGAGGTCAGCGCGCTCAACGCGAGTGGCCGGTCGGGAGCTCTCGCCACGCCGGAGTTCTTCGCCGCGGCCGGGGCGGACGAGATTCCCCAGTCGGGTGCCCTGTCGGTGAGCGTTCCCGGCGCCGTCGCGGGGTGGGTGGACGCGCATGACCGGTTCGGCACGAAACCGTTCGACGACCTGTTGCAGCCCGCCATCCGCTTCGCGAGGGACGGCTTTCCCGTATCCACCCGCCTCGCGCTCGACTTCGAAGCTCAGGGTGGAAACCTCAACGAGCCCGGCCGTGCTCTCTATCTGCCCAACGACGGGGCACCACCCGAGGTCGGAACGCTCCTGAAGAATCCCGAGCTGGCGGCATCCCTCGAAACGATCGCTCGCGAAAAGAAAGCCGGATATTACGAGGGCGAGATCGGCAGGAAGCTCGCCGCCTTCGTCGAGGCCGAGGGAGGCCATCTGCGGGCCTCCGACTTCGTGGCGCACACGTCGACCTGGGTCGAACCGCTGCGTGCCAGCTACCTGGACCGGACGTTCATCGTCATGCCGCCCAACACGCAGGGCCCGGCCCAGCTCGCGCTCATGGAGATGTCGAAGGCCCACGACATCGCGGAGATGAGGCACAACAGCGCCGAGTACCTGCACACCCTGATCGAGCTGAAGAAGCTGGCCTTCGCGGACCGGGACCGCTGGATCGCGGACCCCGAGAAGGCCGATGTCCCGATCGCGCGGCTCCTCGCACCCGATTATCTGCGCGAGCGAGCCCGACTCGTGGACCCATCGGCGGCCGCCGAGCACGTCTCCCCGGGATTCGGCGACGATCACGCCGAAACAGAAGAGGAGATGGACGACGCAGGAGACACGGTGTACCTGACCGCGGTAGACCAGTGGGGCAACGCCGTGAGCTGGATCCAGAGCAACTTCGCCGGGTTCGGCTCCGGCCTCCTGGAGCCCGAGACCGGGATCCTGCTGCACAACCGCGGCGCCCTGTACACGCTCGAGGAGGGCCACCCGAACCAGGTGGCTCCGGGCAAGCGGCCGTACCACACGCTCTCGCCCATGATGGCGCTCCACGACGATGGTCGGTTCGCGTTCACGCTGGGCACACCGGGTGGCGACAGCCAGCCCCAGTCGCTCCTGCAGATCGTGCACAACCTCCTCGTCTTCGGGATGACCCCGCAGGAGGCGATCGAGGCCCCGCGCTTCCGGTCGATGGGGGGGCTCCGTGTCGCCCTGGAGGACCGGGTCACGGACGCGGCGGCGCGCGGGCTGATCGCCCTCGGTCACGACCTCCGACTGATCGAAGGCTGGACCGCCACCTTCGGGGGTGCCCACATGATCGTGTACGACGACGTGAACGGGGTGCTCACGGTCGCGTCGGATCCCCGCCGAGAGGCGTACGGACTGGCGTACTGATGCGGCTGTTCTTCACCCTGGGAGCTGGCTTCGGCGGCCTGGCGGTCGTGCTGGGCGCCTTCGGCGCCCACGCGCTTCGCGGCACACTCGGCCCCGAGGATCTCGCCACGTTCGAGATCGGCGTACGCTACCAGATGTACCACGCGCTGGCACTCCTGATCGTGGCCTGGGCGACCACGCAGTGGAATGCCACGACCGTGACCGCGGCCGGCTGGGCCTTCGTCGTCGGGATCGTCGTCTTTTCCGGCAGCCTCTACACGCTGGTCCTGACCGGTCAGCGGTGGATGGGAGCCGTCACGCCGCTGGGCGGGGTCTCCTTCATCACCGGCTGGGCCCTGCTGGCCTGGACGGCCCTGCGCAGCTGAGCGCGGAAACCGACCTGGAGCACGCCCGCGCGGTGCTCCGGGACGCCGAGCGCATCGTCGTCCTCACGGGCGCGGGCGTTTCGGCGGAGTCGGGCGTGCCGACCTTTCGAGGCGACGGGGGCCTCTGGAAGAGCTATCGACCCGAGGAGCTGGCCACGCCCGAGGCCTTCGCCCGTGATCCGGGCCTCGTTTGGGAGTGGTACCGCTGGCGTCGCTCGCTGGTGGCGCGGTGCGCGCCCAATCCGGGTCATCATGCCCTGGCCCGTCTCGCGCTCGCACAGCCCGGACGCACGACGATCGTGACGCAGAACGTGGACGGACTCCATCACCGGGCGGCGCGTGCGGAGGCCCGCGAGCGGGATCCGAAGCCCGCCTTCCCCATCGAAGTGCACGGAGCGATCCACCGGGACCGCTGCTCGGGCTGCTCGCACGTGGAAGACGCCGACCTCGCGGCCGCTGACCCCGCGGACTCCGGCATCCCCCGTTGTGCCCGCTGCGGAAGTCCCCTGCGTCCCGACGTGGTCTGGTTCGGCGAAGCCCTCGATCCAGCGATGATCGGAGCCGCTTTCGCCGCGGCCGAAGAAGCGGACCTCTGCCTCGTGGTGGGCACGAGCGCGCTGGTTTATCCCGCGGCGTCCCTTCCGGATGTCACCCGTGCCCGCGGTGGGCGGGTCGTTGAGGTAAACCTGGATTCCACGCCGCTCACCCCCTACGCATGGAAAAGCCTGAAGGGCCCGAGCGGAAGCATCCTGCCCCGGATCGTTCCGTAACGCGGCGGGGGGGCGGCATCTTCGGCGTCCCCGTGCAACCGAGCGTGCCCGCTTGCGTACATCCGACATCCAACGTCGACTGCCCGGGACACCTCATGACCCTCCCCGCTCCACTCGGCCGCGCCGTTCGCCTCGCAGGCGTCGCTGTCGCCACCGCGCTCGCCGCCGGGTGCGGTGACAGCGGCACGACCGGACCCGACGTCGACGTGGCGTCGATCCGCGTCACGCCCGAGAACGCCACCACGGACGTGGGCCTGACCGTGCAGTTCGTCGCTCAGGCCTTCGACGCCGAAGGGGGCGTGATTCCGAACGTGACCTTCGCCTGGTCGTCCAGTGACGAGTCGGTCGCCACGATCTCCGACGAGGGAATCGCGACCGCGCTCGCGGCGGGCACCACGGCGATCACGGCATCGGCCGGCGCCGCGACGCCCGCCTCCGAGGTTCTCATCGTCGAGCCGGGACAGTGCGACGGGCGTGTCGACGTGGTGCTCGCGCCGGGAGAGTTCCAGACGTACGCGGGGGATACGTGCCTCCTGCTGCCCGCGGGCGGAGTGGGAGACCGCTACCGGATCGCCATCACCAGGCCCAAGCTGATCCAGGATCCCCAGGACGTGCCCGATGTGGCGCTCCACGTGGACCCGATCCTCGTTGCCGAGCAGGCAGCGAGCAGGCCGGCGGGACCCTCCGGATTCGACGTCGCTTCGGTGGCCTCCTCCTACGCGGGCCTGTCACCGGACGCACCACGGCTGGACGGGACCCGTTTTCTCGAGGACCGGCGTGTCATGGAAGCGACCCGGCGCTTCCACGCCGAGATGCGCCGCCGCGAGGCCGAGCTCGGTCTACGGGTCCGGGCCGAGCTGCCGACCGAGCCTGCGCGGGCCCTCGGTCCGGCCAGGGTCGATCCGCCGGCGCGTGACGATCTCTTCCTGACGCTCGAGTGCTCCGTCACGGCAAGCCCGACGCCGGTCGTGCTCGTCGACTTCAACGATCGACTCGCCATCTATCAGGACAGCGTCGGCCACGCGGCGGCTCCCCTGAGCCCGTCATCCACGGGCCTGATGCTCGAATACTGGACCAACAACGTCCAGGATCTCATCGACCAGTACTGGGGAACGACGCCCGACGTGGACGGCAACGGGCGCATCATCCTCACGACCTCCGATGCCCTCCCGGATTCGGCCGCCGCGGCCGTCTTCAGCGGGGACTTCCGATCCACCTCCGGGTGCGTGAGCTCGAACCAGGGCGAGGTCATGTACTTCGCCACGGACGTGATCGCCGCCATGGACGACGCGGAGCCGAGCTACCTCGCGCTGGGCGTGCTGGCGCACGAAGCGAAGCACGTGACGTCGCTGTACCACGCGGTCGCCCGGGAGGCGCGCTACGGACCCGGGACGGGATTCCACGACATCTGGATCGAGGAAGGGACGGCGGAGGTTTCCCAGACGATGTCGTCGCGACTGGCGTGGGCCGGCATCGGTGGACCGGCGATCGGGGCCCGGATCACGGGCAACGACATCATCCAGACGGTCATCGACAACAACCAGGAGGTTCCGCCCGAGCTGTGGGGCGTCGTGTCCCAGATCGCCGATCTCATCGTGCACCTCTACAGCCAGCCCAACAGCCTCATCACGAATCCGGCAGGGGCCGCCGAGTTCCACACGTTCTACGCCGGAGGATGGCACTGGCACCGCTTCATCGGGGACGCGTTCGGCAACGCCGCGACCCCCCTGGGCGACGCGCCCCTTTTCACGGAGATGACCGACTCGCTCACCCGGGCCGGCGTGCAGGCGCTCCAGGCGGTGACCGGACGTGCCTTCACGCAGCTCTTCGAGGACCTGACCGTCGCGATGGCGTTCCACGACGCGGGCCCCGAGCCCGCCCTGGCGTTCACGACGTGGGACCTCTCGTCGAGCACCGCGATCTTCGCCGGCCCGGCCGAGATCGCCCCGCCCGGGCGGTACCCCTGGCCCGTGACCACCAACCTGGTGACGGACAACCCGGCGGCGAGCTTCGGTCAGGCCGCGGTGTACTCGTGCCCGGCCCAGCTCGACGGAGACACCTACGTGCCTCCGGCTGCCAGCCAGCGGTGCCCGATCGGTCCCGCCGGAATCCGCTTCCACGAGCTCGTCTCGCAGGGGTCCGGGGCCGGAGTGCAAGTACGAGCGACGGGCGTACCGGACGGCACGGTCACGGTCGTGCGCGTGAACTGAGCACCCGCACGAGCGTTTCCGGAGACACGTTCCCGCCGCTCACCACGACCACGATCGGGCCGTCCTCGACTGGGCGGCCAGGCTCGAAATGCGGGGAGAGGAGCGCCGCGAGCCCCACTGCACCGCCCCCCTCGACCACGAGGTGCAGGCGTTCCACGGCGTACCGCATCGCGGCGCGGATCTCGTCCTCGGTGACCGTCACGTGAGCGTCCACGAGATCTCGCACGAGCGCGAATGAGTGCCGGTTGGGAAGCCCGATTCCCCCCGCGAGGGCATTCGCCAGGGTCTCGGCCTCCGGCAGCTCCACGGGATGACCCGCCCGAACACTGGCCAGCATCACCGCTGCGTTCTCGGCCGACACCGCGATCACTTCCGGTGACGCGGACGGCAACACGCGACGGAAGACCGCGGCCATCCCGCCCACGAGCCCGCCGCCGGAAAGGGGAACCAGGAGCGAAGCCGGCCGAGCCGGCGCCTGATCGGCGATCTCGAACGCGAGCGAGCCCTGGCCCGCGATCACCCGGGGGTCGTCGTAGGCAGACACGTAGACTCTGTCTTCGGCGCGTGCGAACGCCACGGCCAGAGCCTCGGACTCGTCGAAGGTATCGCCTTCGCGGCGCAGGTCGGCTCCAGCGCGCCAAATGCCTGCCACCTTCACCGGATCCACCCAGCCGGGCACGAAGATCGTCGCGGGGATCCCGAGTCGCCCGGCTACGTACGCGACGGCCCGCCCGTGATTGCCGCTGGAACAGGCGACGACCCCACGCTCGCGTTCTCCCGGGTCCAGTGCCTCGAGACACGCTGCCGCGCCGCGGACCTTGAACGAGCCCGTCCGCTGGAGGTTCTCCAGCTTGAGGAGCACGTCCCGTCCGGCACGCTCCGACAAGGCATGCGCGCGCACCAGGGGGGTGACACGCGCGTGACGTGCCACGGCCGCCCGGGCGTCCTCGAAGTCGAGCACCGTCATGTCGCGTCCGTGCGCCCCTGCCGGGTGCCCCGCCTGCGCACCGTCAGAAGACGACCCGAGGCCGCTCCTTGAGCTCGGTGATCCAGAGACCCGAATTGAGATCCGAGCTGTAGATCCGGCCCTTGAAGATCTGGGCGCCCCAGGCCATCGGCCAGTTGGGGGTCGTCGTCTCGTCGTCCGTCGTCAGGATGGTCGCGATCTCCCGGCCCTGCTCGTACAGATCGCCACGAAGCTCCCCGGACACATCGACGACACGCAGCCCTCCCTGGTAGTACCCGACGTACATCCTGTCGTCCTCGATCCACACGTTGTGCGCGCCGGCCTCGGGCACCTCGTACTTCGCGACCTCGACGGGGTTCTCGATGTCGCTCACGTCGAGCACGTGGATATACCCGCGTGCGTGGATCGCCTTGTCGGCGTCCCAGCCCGCCGGGAAGATCTCGTCACCGACAAAGAGATAGCGCCCGTAACGCCATGCTACGTGCGTATTTCCGATCGGATACTTGAACTGACTTACGAAGGTCGGCGTGCGTGGCGTTCCGCCGTGGGTGCCGGCCCCCACGTCGAGAATCACCGCACCGTCGTCCCAATAGGAGACGTACGCGTAGCCATCCTGCACGATCACGTCATGAAGGGAGCGCTGCTCGTTGTCGATCCCCCACCGGCCTACCTCGGTCGGCGCTTCCGGATCGGCGATGTCGATCACGTGCACGGCACGGGTGCCGTTGTGCACGGCGTAGACCAGCTCCTCCTCCCCGACGATCCATACGTTGTGCACCCCACCCGTGAGGGTCTCCGTGTACTCCGACAGGATCGTCGGATGGGCCGGCGTGCTGAGGTCCAGCAGCACGATTCCGTTCCGCCGGTTCGACGCCCCTTCCCGCGTGACGATCCCGATCCGGTTGTTCGGGTGGATCTTGACGTCGTTGATCCTCCGGGCATCCAGCTGGAGGGAGTCGGTGAGGACCGGGTTCGAGGGGTCCGTGACGTCCCAGACCTTCATCCAGTCCCAAAGAAACGTGCCGATGTATGCGTAGTCACGTCCGTCCACACCTTCGAACACCCATACGTCGCCCGAGTGGTGATCCGCGATGCCTCCCCGCCCCACCTGGATCAGGTCGGCATCGGCTCCCCGGGGCTCGACCCTCACGACGCCACTGATCACGTCGTTCTCGCCCATGCGAGCCGTGACGCGGTACGTACCGGGCTCCTCGGCCACGAAGACGCCCTGCCCCTTCTCGTCTTCGAGCTGGGCCCCGGTTCCGCCCAGTGACCACTCCGGAAACGCCTGCACCTCCTCCCCGGCCTCCGTCCGCGCAGAGGCGGTGAAGCGGACCACATCCCCCGTGCGTACGCTGGCCTCTCGCGGCTCGAGCCCATACGCGAGGCCGGGGTCGGGGCGAACCGTGACGCCGGCCTGCGTCGTGACGCCCGCGCCCGACATCTCGATCGTGGCGGAGCCTTCGGAGCGGGCGAAGAGGAGACCGGCCGCATCCACGTCCGCTACGTCGGGCGCGCTGCTCCGGTACGTGAGCGCAGGGTCGTCCACCGGCTCGCCGAGACGGTTGAACGCCCGAACCCGGATCGGGACGACCTGGCCCGCGTAAGGAGTCTCGGTACCGAGCTCGGCCCGGAGCTCCGCAGGCGGAAGGGCCCTGATCACGACGGATACCGATGTCGGGCGTCCGGCGACGACGGCGGTGATCTTCGCCATGCCCGCGTTCAAGCCCGTCACGACCCCCGACGCATCGACCGAAGCGAGCTCCGGCGTGGAGGAGATCCAGCGCACCGCGACCCCTTCGATGACTCGGCCGGCTCCATCCAGGGCGCGAGCCTGGAGCTGGACCGACTCGGTCACCTCGACCTCCGCGCGCTCGGGCGTGATCTCGACCTCGGCAGGAGCCGCCTGGAAGGCGGCGATCATGAGCAAGGCGGCCAGGCCGTGCGTCATCGTCCGCTGCCCGGAATGAGGTTGTAACCCGGAGGCGTCGCGCCGTTGAGCCGGAGGTACGGAACCGTGGCTCCGAGCGTCCAGACGGCGTGCTCGTACGCCGTCTGAATCAGCTTCCACTTCTTCACCGTCGCCTGCCCGAACAGCTGCGCGTCGTCCATCATCTCCTCGGCCGACATCGACGAGACCATCTGATGGACCAGGTCGTAGCCGGCGTTCACGAAACGCTTGAGCTCCTCCTTCGAGTTCAGGTACGTCTCGGGGTCCATTTGCGGGATCTCCACCGGGCGATCGTACCCCGAGCTGATGATCCCCACGTTCCCCTGAACCACGTGCTCGATCTGCTGCGCGAAGTCGCGGACGCCCTCGGTCGGGGCCGACCGCAGCCCGGACTCCGGCATGGCGTCGACCATGCCCAGCACGTTGGCCCTCTGACGCTCGAAATCATCGGCCAGGGCGGCCGACATGTCCTGTCCGGAGACCGCCTCGGCGCCAAGCGCCAGCATCCCGGCAGCCGCCGTGATCACGGCCGTCATGACGATGTTCCTCATCCTCCCCTCCTCTCGTGTGATGTAAACGACCCGGGTGGCGCCTCGCTCCTCAGCGCGCCGCCGCCCGTGCGAGCTCGCCCTCGGCGGCCAGGTATCCGAAAGCCGGCCACTGGTTGCGCCCCTCGATGATCCGCTCCCACGTCGCGTGGGCTTCTGCCGTCCTCCCTTCCAGGAGATGCCACGCACCGACCCCGTACGCGGTCGTCGTGCTCTGCAGCGTCGCGGCGTCGCCCGACGGGCCTGCGAGGTCCTCGACCGTTCGTTCGCCCTTGAAGAGCAGCAGAAGCTGGTGATAGGCGTCGTTCTCGATGATCTCCATGTCGGCCGCGATGCCTTCCAGCAGCTCGGCGGCTTCGGACTCACGGCCGGTGCGCACGAGCGTCATGTAGAGCCAGTACGACGTCGCCACCAGGAGATCCGGGTTTCCGGACACCTCGAGACACCGGCGCTGGGCCTCGAGTGCCTGCTCGAGGTCACCCCGCACGTAGTGCGCGAGAGCGAGATGGTACCAGATGTTGAACTGGAGCGTGCTGAGCGGCTGATTGATCGCGTTGGGCAGGCCGTCCGGCTCGATCTCGTCCGGTATCCCTTCGACGAGGTCGGCGGCCCGCTCGAAGTCGGCGATCGCACGGTCGAGCTCGCGTACGGTCAGGTACCGGTGCCCGCGGTGTCGATAGATCCGCGCGTCGTCGGGGTGGATCGCGAGCGCGCGCGTGTACACGTCGATGGCCTCGCGGTACCGGCCCAGGTACGCCGTGCGCCTCCCCATCCAGATGAGGGAGTCCGCGTCCTCGGGAGCGCGCGCCAGCGCTCGCTCAGCCTCCGCGAAGCGCTCCTCGTAGACGGCCCGGACTTCGTCCGGTTGCTCCGGGCGCTGTAGCGTCTCTCCGAGGAGCGAGATCGCCTCGGCACCCGGGGGTAGCGTCGGAGACACCGCGGGGGGCTCCGCTCCCTCGGGCACCCCCTCCTCCACCCCTCCCTCCTGCGTGCAGGCGGCTGCCAGAGAGGTCGACAGCAGGAGGATCAGGGCGTGCCTCGGCAGGGCCGACGCGCTCGGCTCACTTCGCAGACTCGACACGAGCATCATCCCGTTCCAATGGGGAAAACGGCAATAGAGGCCGAGGGCGCCGCCGGGGCAACGGGCGCGGCCGCTGCACCGCTCAGGAGGCCGGGGTCCCCCCCTCTTCGGCCGACTCGAGTCCGAACGCCGCCCTGCGATCCGGGGGCACCAGCTCCAGGAGCTCCGAACGCTCGGCGATGTAGCGCCGAACGAAGGGACAGAAGGGCAGCACCGCGAGCCCCGCTTCGGCCGCTTCCGCCAACGCGAATCCGATGAGGGTGGACGCGACCCCCCGCCCCTGCGCCTCGGGCTCGATCTCGGTGTGGATGAAGGAGATCCGGTCCGGCGCCCTGCGATACTGGACGAGCCCGAGGCGCCGGTCGCCATCGAAGACCTCGTACTGCGAGGCGGCCGGATTGTCGCGAACCGTGAGATTCAACGTCGAAGGCCTCGCTCTGGTAATGCCCCCGCCAGGACTCGAACCTGGGGCCTACTGCTTAGGAGGCAGTCGCTCTATCCACCTGAGCTACGGGGGCGGACGATGTCCGTTCACGCCGTCGGTAACGTCGCCAAGGCCACCGTCGCCGGCAACGCCCCGCCGGGTCGGGCGTGGAGGCTCTCCAGCAACCCGTGTGACGGCCGCGGGGAAGCGACGAGCTTCCGGCGCGGCCAGCAACGAGATCGCCTTCGCACCGCAACCACCGGAGTGGGCAGCCTGCCCACCGAGCACACCGGCCTCGACAACGAGTCTGTAACGTCGGGATAACGAGACGCGTGGGGGCCGGCGCCACGGAGTGACGCGTCGCTCGAGACGCCCGACGCCGGTCCGGGGGACGGATCCCAGCCTAGGCGGCCCACCCGGGTGGCACGGGCGCAGGCGTCCGGGTCGCCTTGCCACGACGCGGACCGACCGCTTTTTTCACGATAACCTGCTCGAAGGAAGCTTCCTCATGACGATCCTCGAGAGAATCGTGGCGGTGTGGGCCGTCGCGAACGTCATCGTGATCTCCTACGCCCTCATGGTCTGGGTCTCGAACGTGCGCAAACGCTCACGGGACTGGGCCCATCGAGGGCCGAGCAAGGGCTCTCATCGCGAGATCCTGATCCCCTACTCCGATCCGGGCAGGCCCGATTCGGGAGTCCTGGCCGCGTGGTCCAGCGTTCGCACGGAGAACCTGGAGACCCCCGATTCTCCCTGGGAGCGGACTCCACCGGACCAGAGCGAGCCGGAGGACTGATCTCGCGGCGAGCCCCGCGAGCCGCTGTGGCCGGTCCCCCTCAGGCGTCGGTCGGCAGCGCGTCGTCCTGGATGAGACGCGGCGGTGCCTCGGCCCTGCGTCCGGCGATGTAGCCGGAACAGTACGACCGCAGCGTCCACTCGAACCGACTCATCTCGGCGTGCGTGAGGAGCCCGGCCTCGCCCCGCGCCCGAAGCGCCTCGGCGAGTCCGTCCACCGCTTTCATCACCTCCAGAACGTGCGGATCCCCTCCGGAGACGATCTCCATCCGCTCGACCGTGGAATCGAGGTCCATCCCCACCGCCTCCCCGTCCTCGAGCGGCAGAGTCCCCCGCTCGGGAAGCGGCTCGTCCGGGGAAATCAGGGCACCGCCGACCACGTCGACGCGCTCGGGCATCGGCTCGTCCGGAGAGATGAACGGACTCGACTTCGAACCTTCGCTCGAGCCGGCCTCGGTGTCTCTCGTGCGCGTCCGGTACGCGTGCCGACGCGCACCCGGCGGGAAGGCCGGGGGCGGAAGACGCTGTCCGTTGATCGATTCGCTCATCGCGAAGAGGCTGTCGGTGTAAGACGGAGCGTGTCGTCGGGCCACCCGCGCGTCCGCGCGTCCCGTACTCGCGGCCGCGGCAATATAGGGAGCGCGACGGCCCTGAGACACCGGTTGGGCTTCACCGGTCTCTAGAGGAGGAACTCGATCGCGAGGAAGCCTGCAACGAAGAGCACGCTGAAGAAGACCACGAGGCGCTCGAAGTGCCGATCGATGAAACGCTCGATCGGCGGCCCGAAGCGATACACGAGCGCGGCGATCAGGAAGAAGCGGAAACCGCGGCTCAGGATCGAAGCCGGCACGAAGATCCCCAGGCTGATGCCGAAGACGCCGGAGGCGAGGGTGAACACCTTGTACGGGATCGGCGTGAGCCCCGCGAGGAAAACGGCGGCGAAGCCGTGACGGTCGTAGAAGTCCCGCACGGATTCGAACGCTTCCGGGGTCACGCCCGGAACGAAGGCGAAGAACCAGTCCTGGGTGAGATGCCACGCCCCCGCCCCGATCGCGTATCCGGCGACGCCACCGAGGACCGAGGCGAGCGTGCAGATCGCGGCAAAGCGAAGCGAACGCCGACTGGCACCCAGACACAGAGCCAGCAGCAGCGGATCGGGCGGGAGCGGAAAGAACGACGACTCCGCGAAGGAGACGAGAAAGAGTGCCGGAACGCCGTAGGGTGTGTCGGCCCAATGCAGGACCCAGTCGTAGAGTCGCCGAATCGGGTTGTCCCTCTTGATCGCCCCGGGCTCCCCCCCCTTCGGCGGGACGTCGGGCCCGTCGCCGGGGGCAGCGGACTCGGGGGTGTCGCCCTGCGTCGCGTCGCTCACCCGGTGACCTCGTCCTTCCAGGCGAAACGCCCCAGCAGCGGCACGAAACGAACCTCTTCTCCCACATTCTCCTCCGTAACGGCGAACCCTGTCTTCTGTACCAGCACGAGCTCCTGCAGGTCACGCATCCCGACGGGGATCAGCATGCGGCCTTCGTCGGCGAGCTGGTCGACGAGGGCCTTGGGTACCCCCGGCGACGCGGCTGACACCACGATCACGTCGAAGGGCGCGTATTTCTTCCATCCGATGGTCCCGTCTCCCACCATCAGAGCGGCGTTCTTGACCCCGAACGTATCGAGCGCCTGCCGGGCACGGTGGCTCAGCTCCCGCACCCGCTCGATCGAGTAGACACGGTCGGCCATCAGGCTCAGCAGAGCCGTCAGAAAGCCGCACCCCGTGCCGATCTCGAGAACCTTCTCATCCGCGCGAGGACGCAGGATCGACAGGTACAGGGCCTGGAGCGAGGGCTGGGACGCCGTCTGACCGAACCCGATCGGGATGGCCGAATCCTCGTAGGCCCTGGGCTCCATGCCCTCGGGCAGGAAAAGGTGTCGCGGGACCCGATCGAAGAGCTGGAGAATCTCGAGATCTTCTACGCCGCGGGCACGGATCTCCTCGATGAGCTTGCGCCGGTAGCCGACGAAGCGGCGGTCGTCTAGAGCGCCAGGTCCCACGCTCGGATCTCCTCGAGGAGGCCGTAGTTGGTCAGATCCAGGTGCAGGGGCGTCACGGAGACGTAGCCGTCCTCGACCGCCTGGAAATCGGAATCCTCCGGCCCGCGCCAGTGCGCCACCCCCCCGCCGATCCAGAAGTACTCCTTGCCCGACGGATCGAGCGCCCGTGTGATCGATCCCGAGTAACGCCTTCTGCCAAGCGAGGTTACGCGAATCCCCCTGACTTCCGATGGAGGTATGGGCGGGAGATTCACGTTCATGAGCGTGTCTTCGGGAAAGCCGTCGCGCCCGAGCAACGTGTCCAGGATCGACGCGACCAGCTCCTCGAAGCCCTCGAGCTCCTCGGGGAAGACGCCACAGTACGAGAGGGCGACCGCCGGGATGCCGATCACGGTGGCCTCCATGGCGGCGGCTACCGTACCCGAATAGAGGACGTCCTCACCCATGTTCGAGCCGTGGTTCACCCCCGAGAGAACGACGTCCGGGCGCTCCGACAACAACTCGCTCACGGCGAGAATCACGCAGTCCGTCGGCGTCCCGTCGACGATCCACGCGCCATCGCGGGACCTCCGGGCTCGCAACGGGTGATGGAGCGTCAGCGAATTGCTCGTGGCGCTCTGCTCCCGGTCGGGTGCCACGACCGTTACGGAGCCGAAACCGCTCGCCGCCCGCGCCAGCACCCCGATTCCGGCCGACAGGTATCCGTCGTCGTTGGTACAGAGAATGTTCATGCGGGCAGTCGGCCCATCAGGCGTCGTCCGGTGATGGCGGGCTCAGGAGCTCACGGAGCTCCTCGAGCTCACGCTTGATCCCGCTGAGGAACTCCGGCGCCACCGTCTCGTGGCCTTCTTCCCGAAGGTCGCCTTCACGCCGCATCCGGACGAGCTTCTGGTTCGCACCCTCGATCGTGTACTTCTCGTCGTACAGCAGGCGCTTCACCAGCAGCACGGTTTCCACGTCCCGGGCTCGGTAGACCCGATTTCCCGCACGGTTCTTGGTCGGATTCAGAACGTCGAACTGCGTCTCCCAGTAGCGGAGCACGTGCGGCTTGAGCCCCGAAAGCTCGCAGACTTCCCCGATGGAGTAGTAGACCTTCTTCGCGACAGGCTGATCGGCGTCCATCGGCCCTCCACTCACGACCATTCCTCCGGCTTCGGATCGCGCTCCATGAGCGCGCGCAGCGCGTCCTGGGGACTGCGCCCCTCCTCGACGATCGCACACACCTGCTCCGCGATCGGCATCTCGACCCCGTGGCGCGCGGCCAGCTCCCGCACACCCGATGCCGTCTTCACTCCTTCGGCAACGGCCGTCATGTCCGCAAGGATCTCGTCGAGCGACTCACCCTGCCCCAGCCGGAATCCGACCGTTCGATTCCGGCTCAGCGAGCCCGTGCAGGTCAACACCAGGTCTCCCATTCCCGCCAACCCGTAGAACGTAGCCTGCCGGGCCCCCAGAGCGACCCCCAGGCGCGTCATCTCGGCCAGGCCCCTCGTGATCAGCGCCGCCATGGTGTTGTGCCCGTATCCGAGTCCCGCGCTCATGCCGGCCGCGAGAGCGACCACGTTCTTGAGCGCCCCGCCGAGCTCCACTCCGACGACGTCCAGGTTCGAGTAGACGCGGAACCAGGGGGTCTGAAACGCGCGCTGGACGCGGCTGGCGGCCTCCTCCAACCGGCTGGCCACCACGACGGCGGTCGGGGCTCCCACGGCGACCTCCTTCGCGAAGCTCGGGCCGGAGAGGACGCTGAACCCCTCCATGACCCGCTTTGGAAGGACCTCTGCCAGCACCTGGTCCATACGCATCAGGGTTCCGAACTCGATCCCCTTCGAGGCGCTGACGACGAGGGCGTCCTCCCGAATGTGACCGGCGGCCTCGGCCATAACACCCCGAACGACCTGCGAGGGGCTCACCGAGACCACCAGTTCCGCTCCCTGCACCGCCCGCCCGAGATCGGCCTCGGCTTTCAGCTCGGCGGGAAGGCGGATCCCGGCCAGATAAGGATTCTCGCTGCGCTCGTTGATCGAATCGGCCACCTCGGGCTCGAAGGACCACATGCAAACGTCGTGTCCGGCGTCGGCGAGGACCTTCGCCAGCGCGGTTCCCCATGCTCCGGCCCCCACCACGGCTGCCCGCATCGGAGGCGTCACGACGACTCCGAGCCGGCGGACCCCGGCTGCATCACACCTCGCCGGAAGCGGTTCTCCTCGCCCCGCATCAGGCGCCCGATGTTGCTGCGGTGCTTCCAGACCACGAAGGCAGCCAGAGCGGTGGAGAAGCCGACCAGCGTGGAGCCCCCCTGGTGCGGCGTGAACGCGATGAGCGGGGGCAGCAGAATGGAGACCACGATCGATGCCAGTGAGACGTAGCCCGTTCCGAACGTGACGGCGAGCCAGACCACGAACGCGACGCCGACGGCCCAGGGAGCGAGCGCGAGGAATACCCCCGCGCTGGTGGCCATACCCTTCCCGCCCCTGAAGCCCACCCAGAGGCTGAACATGTGGCCGACGATCGCGGCGGTGCCGAACGCCAGGGTCCAGCCGAAGCCCACCCCCGCGAGCTCCGCGAACCACCACACGGGGACGAAACCCTTCGCCGTGTCCACGATCACCACCGGCAAAGCCGACCGCCACCCAAGAACCCGTAACGCGTTGGTGGCACCGAGGTTGCCCGACCCGTGCTCACGTAGATCCAAGCCGTGTGCGGCTTTCCCGACCCAATAACTCGTCGGCGTGGCGCCGAGGAGGTAGGAAAGGGCCAGAAAAGCGTAGGTCACGTTCGTTCGTCGTCCTTGCCGCTGCGGATCCGCAGCCGGATCGGGGTTCCCATGAAGGACCAGGCGTCACGGAAGCCGTTGTGCAGATAGCGAATGTAGTGGGCGGGTATCGCCTTCGGGAAGTTCGCGAAGATCGCGAAGGTAGGCGGCCGAACCGAAACCTCCGTCGCGTATTTCACCTTCACCGGCCGCCCCCGGTGGTGCGGGGGCGGCTGCCGGCGCACGAGGCGCTCCAGAACCTCGTTGACCTCGTGCGTCTCGATCCGGCGTGAGCGCTCCTCGTTCACCTCGAGGATGACGTCCAGGCACCTGCGCACCCGCTGGCCCGTGAGGGCCGACGTGAAGATGATCGGAACCCAATTGAGGAATGGAATCCTCTCGCGCACGCGCCGCTCCCATGTGGGCGCCGTCCCCGTGTCCTTGTCGACCAGATCCCATTTGTTCGCGATGAGGATCAGTCCGCGGCCCGCCTCCCACGCCATCTGCGCGATCCGAACGTCCTGGGCGTGGAGCTCGTCCTCGCTGGCGTCGACGAGGAGGACGCAGACGTCGGACGAGTGCACGACCCTCTCCGTCCGGATCGCGCTGTAGTACTCCAGGCTGTCCTTGACCCGTGTCTGCCGCCGCAGCCCCGCGGTGTCGACGAAGACGAGGTCCCGTCCGTGATAGCGAAAGGGCGTGTCGATCGGGTCGCGCGTGGTGCCGGCAACCTCGGACACGACCACCCGATCCTGCCCCATGAGTCGGTTCACGAAGCTGGACTTGCCCACGTTCGGCTTGCCCACGACCGCCACCCGGATGGCATCCTCCGGCCCTTCGGCGGCATCCGTGTCCGGCAGGAGCTCGTTCACTCGATCGAGCAGGTCGCCCGACCCCTTTCCGGAAAGGGCGCTCACGGGCACCGGCTCGCCGATCCCGAGGGACCAGAAGTCGAGGTAGCTCGGGTCGTTCGGCAGGTTGTCGACCTTGTTGGCGACGAGCACCACCGGCTTCTCCGACTTGCGGAGCACCTCCGCCAGGCGCTCGTCCTGCGGATGCACGCCGACCCTGCTGTCGACCAGGAACAGGATCACGTCGGCCTGGTCGATGGCCACCATGGCCTGCTCCCGGATCGGGACGTCCAGCCCCTCGCCGCCTCCCTCGACGACACCGCCCGTGTCGACGATGAAGAACTCCCGCCCGGCCCAGTCGGCCCGGGCGAAATTGCGGTCGCGGGTGACCCCGGGCTGATCGTCGACGATCGCCACGCGTCGCCCGATCACCCGATTGAAGAAGGTGGACTTCCCCACGTTGGGTCGGCCCACGACGGCCACGACCGGGATGGCGCTGCTCACGCCCCCTCCAGAGCCTCGGGGATCTCGTATGCGGTGCGGACCTCGGCGGGAGCCAGCCGGGCGCGCAGCTCGGACAGGGGCAGGTTGTCGATGAACAGCTCGTCAGCGTTGAGCGCCTCCGCGGGCAGCACGATCAGGTCGCCTTCCCTGCCTTCGCCGAGCGTCCGCAGGATGTCGTCTCCGGCGAGCAGGCCGGCGATCGTCACCGACGGGCCGAAGTATTCGTTGGCGACCTCCACGACGTCGATGTCCGCGCCGGTGGCTGCCCGCAGCGCGGGCTCCAGCTCCCTCAGGAAGGGTGCCATGGAGCCCCCCGTGACGAGCCGCATCCTGTGACCGTCGTACCGGGGCAGGCCCGGGAGGGCCTTGTGGAGGCCGTCCACGAAGCGGCGCACGGCCCCGACGCCGTTCTCGTACAGGGCGCCGTCGTCGTAGTACGCGGCCTCCGGGATCGGGCGCCCCGCGATCAGGTACATCTCGTCCGCCGCATAACACCAGCCGACGTCTCGCTCGTCCAGGGCCCGGCGCCGGGCCACGTCGACCCGACGGATGGCGGCTTCGGCCTCGCCTGGGCGGAGCAGTCGCACGGGTCGGCCGAGGTTGTAGCGAGTGAGACCGACCGGAACGACGGACAGCGATCGGATCCGCGGGCCGAGCGCCCAAAGGTCCTCGATCGTTCGGTCCAGGTGGACGCCGTCGTTCCATTCCGGACACAGCACGACCTGCGTGTGAACGTCCAGGCCTCCCTCGACCAGCTGCCGCAGCTGATCCATGATGAGGCCGGCGCGTCGGTTCACCAGCAGCCGCTCGCGTACGTCCGGCTCCGTCGCGTGAACGCTGACGTAGAGAGGCGAGATCCTCTGGTCGACGAGCCGCTGTAGGCCCTTGGGGCCGAGATTCGTGAGCGTGACGTAGCTTCCGTACGTGAAGGAGAGGCGGAAGTCGTCGTCACGGAGCCAGAGTGTGCTTCGGGCCCCCTCGGGGTTCCCGTCGATGAAGCAGAAAACGCACTTGTTGGCGCATTCGCGAATCGTGTCGGGAGCGGGAACGATCCCGAGCGGATCACCCGGATCCCGCTCGATCTCGTACACGACGGTCTCTCCCCCCGGTGTCACCGTTTCGAGCTCGAGCTCGGTGTCCGAGAGGAGATACGTGAGGTCGATCCCGTCACGCACGCGCTCGCCATTGATGCGCACCACCCGGGAGCCGATCTCCAGATTCAGCTCCTCGGCGATGCTGCCGGCTTCGATTTCGGCGATTCGTACCACGATGGCGCCCGGGCGACGACTGCGAGGGAGGGTGAAAAGCCCTGAAGAATAGCCGGCGGCGCGTACGCCAACAATTCTGAGCCCCCGTCGCGGTCGCCGCTCCACCTTGACCGACGTGCGAGATCCGTCCCAGCTTCGAAACTCAGGGGCCCGTTGCGGGGTCTAAGGAACGATACCCCCCAGGAAGATCGATGAGCAGCCACCCCCACCGAACCCTATTCCGCACCACCGCGACCGGGCTAACGGTCGCGCTCGGGGTCTTCGCCGTGGGGTGTGAGCAGGTCGAGCAGGCCCAGGACCGGTTCCGCGATCTGACACCGCACGAGGCCTATCAGGCCAGTCTGTCCGACGCCGGCCTCTCCGAGACGGCCCTGGCGCGCGACTGGGTCGCGGCGAGCCGCCACGCCGTGGAGCAGGCGGCTCCGGTCACGCTTCCGTTCGAGGAAGAAGGGTTCATCACGCCGGAAGAGCCCGGCGCCATGGCCTACCGTATCTCGGTCCCTCGCGGAAAGAAGCTCACCGCCACCGTCGACCTCGAGAGCGAAGACGGTACGCGGGTCTTCGTGGACCTGTTCCGGATGCCCTCTTCCGAGGACGACCCCCCGAGGCCGATCGTCTCGACCGACTCCGTGCCCGGCGAGTTCGTGCACGAGCCGTGGCGCGGCGGTGACTTCATTCTCCGGCTGCAACCGGAGCTCCTCCGGGGCGGACAGTACCGGGTACGGCTGCAGCTGGAGGCCCAGCTCGCGTTTCCCGTGGCGGGTGAGGGGATGCGCGCGGTGCAGAGCCTCTTCGGAGCCGACCGGGACGGTGGACGGCGCAGCCACGCCGGAGTCGACATCTTCGCCCGACGGGGCACCCCCGTGCTGGCGACGTCGTCCGGCTTCATCAATCGGGTCGAAGTCACGAACCTGGGGGGCAAAGTGGTCTGGCTGCGCGACCCGGTCCGGCAGGCCAACATCTACTACGCGCACCTCGACAGCCAGCACGTGGCGAACGGCCAGCGCGTCGAGGAGGGCGACACCGTCGGCTTCGTCGGCAACACCGGCAACGCGATCACCACCCCTCCTCACCTCCATTTCGGCATCTACCGTCGCGGCGAGGGCGCCATCGACCCCGCTCCCTACCTCCGACCGCCCGAGGGCCGTCTGGTCGAGCTGACGGCCGACCTGGAGCAGCTGGGCGAATGGGTTCGGATGAAGAACGACGGAATCCGACTCCGGGCCGCGCCCGGCTTGCGCACGCCGGTCCTTCGCGAGCTGGAGCAGTACACACCCCTGCGCGTGCTCGGGGGCTCCGGCGACTACTACCGCGTGCGCCTTCCCGATGGCGTGGAGGGGTACGTCGCCGCGCGCCTCACCGAGGACGTCGCGCAGCCCGTCACGTCGCAGTTCGTCGGAGCGCCCGAGGCCGTCCGCGCCCGACCGACCGACGGTGCCCCGGCCGTGGCCCGTCTCGACGGAGGCACCGAGGTACCCGTGCTGGGTCGCTTCGGAGGGTATCTGTACGTCCGCGCCCCGGTGGGCAGGAGCGGGTGGCTGGCGGAAGCCCAGCAGGAAGAGGGCCAGCAGGACTGAGTCCTCAGGGCCCGGGCCTTCGCTCGGCCCGGACCCCACGCGACTCGGCCCGCCGGCCGGAGCGCTCGCGGCGCGGCGCGCTACCGACCCAGCGGGGTCCATCGCCCCTCGCCCAGGTCACCGAGTCCGACCGGAGGGGCGGCCCTCAACCTTCGAAGCACCGCCTCGGCGTCCCTCCGATGCTCCGCCGCGGCCTCTCGAGTGACGACGAAGCCGGTGATGGGGATCACTTGATGACTCCCGGGGCTCGAATCCTCGGCTCGGAGCCTCCGAAGCAGGGCCAGCGCCATGAGCAGCGCGTCCGGAGTGGCGCCCTCCTCTCGCAGCACGATCACATCCTCCTCCGGTGTCCGCACGATGAGCGCCCTGGCCTCGATCGCCGGAAACGCGTCGGGCACGGCGATCACGGTCCGCCCGGGAGGCACGGCCTGACCGTGCAGGTGCGTCCACGACAGGCTCGCCATCGACACGAACGCCAAGAGGGTCCTCGTCGACCTCTTCGAAGCGAGAACACGGGTCAGCTCTGGGGCACTCAGCGCGGGGCGGATCATCGATTGCGTTCTCCGTTCGTAAGGCGTGGAGGGGTCGTCTGCACCGGGAAGCGCGGCCGGGCTCCGGCGCCGGCCTACCACTGCTCGTCCCCGGAACCGACACAGCTCAGCAGCTGGGCGTCGACGATGATCCCGGTGTCGAGCTCGTAGGTGATCTTGTAGTAGCAGATCACGCCGCCCGGCTCGCTCCGACCCTCCTTGCGCGTGCCGGTGGCCGCGTCGGCGCAGCCTCCCTGGCTCGTCTCGTCGGCCTGAGACGTTCGTGTGGCGACGCCCCACATCGGCGCCGACCGCCCCTGGTACATCTGCCACCACGCCTGGTGGACCGACGAGCCGTGCACTTCGAGCCCGCACGTCTCCGCCAGACTCACCCGGGCCTGTGCCCAGGCCGTCTTGACCCGACCGAAGTCGAAGAAGAACGGGGTGTAGTCCTGACTCTCGGCCGTGAACGCGCCCAGGTACTGGCTGCCCATCGACGCCTGCACCGTCGTGGCGATGCGGCCGATGTTCCCGATGTACTCGTGAAGGCCCAGGGCGTAGCCGTACGCGCCTTCGATCCGAGTCCGGGTCCTGGGATCGAAGATCTGCTGAATCGGACGGGAGAGCTCCTCCTCCCAGTCCTCGGTGATGCGAGCCGGGCCCGGGGGGTCGCCGGAAGCCGCCCCTCGGCGGCGCTCCTCCGTGGCGGGACGCAACGCGTCCAGAGCCGGCAGCTCCAGCTCGAGATCCGGCATCGGCGCCACGGCAAACGGTGGCGGGGAAGCCGTGGGGTCTTCGCTACAGGCCACGAGGGCTGCCGCGGCCGCTGCGGGCCACAGGGTTCGAATACGGAGTCGGTACATCGTACCTCCAGGTGAAGGGTGTATTTCGGCCGTGGAGGTGTCTGCAGCGGAACCCTAGGGGCAGTGGATGCCGAGTCGAATGATGAGGCTGCGGACGAAGGAGCCTGCGGGACGGAAGTGCGCTTCCGCACCGGTAACGACGATGTCGCCGGAAGGAAGCGTCGTGGCCGCGAACGGGCCGACGAACGGATACGGGATCGAGCCGACGAGGCGGGCACCGGCCGAGTCGGCCAGGTGGAACGACAGGCTATGGACACCGGTCCCCGCCACGGCATCGATCCGATGTGCGATCCACAGCGAGGTCCGGGTGTCCCATGCGAAGCCGGCCAGAGCCGCCGAGCCGGGCTCCAGGAGGATCGGGCTGCCACCCTCGCCCCGGTCTATGCCGATTCGAACCCAGGCGGACGTGGCGGCCCCGGGAGTCGCGTGCAGCCATCCGAGATCGAGACGTGCCGTCCCGGCCAGCACGGGCTGGTGGAATCGCTCACCGGGTCGCCCGAGCGCGTGTCGGTGTGGAGCGGCCGTCGGATAACCCGGTGAGCGACGTGCGGATCGGTCCGCCCGCGGCCGAACGATCTCGAGAGTCCGGACTGCGGCCCGCCGGGGCGTGAAGGACGCGTCGAGACCGGTGAGCGCGATCCGCACTCGCCCCTGCCCCGCCCAAGCGACCGCGTCGTCGACCCATGGGCGCCAGACGATCGTCTCTCGCCATCGTGCGTCGCTCCTCGCCCAAAACGACACGGCTCTGCCTCGTCCCGGTGGCGTCGTGACCAGCGTGAACGACGGGCCGTCCGCAGCGACCAGGGACGCCGTCGCGACACCCACCGGCAGCTCCGCTCCCGGTACGGGGATCGGCTCCAACGAGTCCCACACTCCGCCTCGCAGCTCCGCATAGGCCACTCCGAGCGGGGCCGCACCCACGGCCTTCCCCGGGGCGAGGCGGTCGAAGAGAAAGCCCCAGTGGGCCGGGCCCCGCGTGACGCCCCGGATCCATCCGACCCGATCGACGCCGTCCGGCAGCGGGATGAGGTCGATACGCGATTCGCCGATCCGGATCCCGAAGAAGCCGCCTTCCGTGTCGAGCGAGCCTCTGCCCATGGAATCGACGATGGCGGTGTACGTCGGCTGACCGGCGATCAGGATCCCCTCCCCGTCCGGGAGAACCGCCTGAGGCTCCACATACACGTAACGGCCGTCCCCGAGCCTCGGCCGCTCTCTGCCGAGCTCCTCCAGGCGGCACGGGTGTGGGGAGACGTCGGACGAAGGAGGCTCGGCGGGTCCGACATCGGCTCCACCGGCGAATCCACGCTCCCCGGGGGTGCGAAATGCCAGCAGCGTCAGCACACCCAGGAGGCCGACGAGAGCCAGCCCGACGGCGGCACCTACGAGGCTCGAGGCGTCAGGCGTGCGGGTTTCGGGGTTCCGGGTCGAGCGGGGCATGGTTTCTCCGGACCGAGGGATCCATGCGCCAAGCTTCTCGGATCCGGTTCGGACTCTCCATGCCGGGATGGGACACCCGGCCTCGACGGGGCGCTAGGCCCCCCGATCCGCGTCGACCTCCGCCACGAGTCGCCCCTCCGCCCTGCCGGCGAGCCCGGGCAGTCCGTCGTCGCCCGGACCGATGGCCCCTTCGCCCTCCCAGGAGAGGAAGTGATAGCTGGCGTAGTCGATCGCCGAGAGCAGCGCGGCGAGCCCGAGCACGGCCACCCAGCGGGCGGCTGAAGGGATCACGGCGAGCGCGGCGAGGAGCCCCGCGGCGATGACCCCGCCGATTCCGGCCATGGTCCAGAAGCCCCTCAGCCGCACATGGGCTCCGCACTCTTCGCACCGAGCCGTGGGCTTGAGCCAGAACGCGTAGGTCCGATAGCGCATCACGTGTCCGTCACATTCGTCGCAGTGTGCGGCCACGGAGTCCCGGCCTCAGAAGGCGGCACGGTCCGTCGCCCGCCTCGATCCCGACCACGAGCCGACGCGATCGGCCTTCCGCCGGTCGCCCAGCCACTCGGGCGTTCCCGACAGCCTTCCGTCGACGATGCGTCGGACGAGCTCCGTCGTCAGGGGCGAAGGCTCCACTCCCAGCTCCCTGTCCGCCCTCCGCCGGTACCGATCGAACTCGGCCAGCGCCGCCCCCCGGTTGCCCGAGGTGGCGAGGAGGGAGACGATCCTGCAAAGGGTCGTCTCGTCGTACGGGCTGAGCGCGAACGCCTTTCGCCACCAGTACACGGCATCCGCGACGCTCCGCTCGGCCTCGGCCCTTCGCGCCAGGTTCTTGGCCGCCCGACCGGCCAGGTCCTTCAAGCGCGCGCGCTGCTCCTCGGCCCAGAAGCCGAAGTCCGTCGTTCCCGACACGTGGAAGCCCGCGAGAAAGTCGTCCTTGTACAGGCTCAGCGCGGTCTCGAGCTCCCCCCGGGCCAGGGCTCGGTAGAACGCGTCGACGTCGGAGCTGAGTCGACTCCAGTTCACCGAGACGTCCTGGGTGCCCGTGCCCGTGATGATGTCCGAGCCGAGCTCGCGGCGGATCACGAACAGCGTCTGGCGAAGCGAGTTGAGACCCGACCGCTTCGTCGACTCCGGCCAGAAGGTCGCGATCAGCTCGTCCCTGCGGTACGAGGCCCGTTCCTCGGAGCAGGCGAGATAGACCAGAAGCGCGAACCGCTTCGTCTGACGGGTCAGTCCTTCGATGGGGGCCCCGTCGCTCGCGCGCAGGGTGGGATCTCCGAATGCCTGGAGCTTGATCAAGGGTGTACGGCTCCGCCGTTCGACAAGGGTGGCCAGGTAGCGGAGTCCCTGGACCGTGAGCGCGGCTCACACACCCCTCGGGAAGGCGTCCCCCATCGCTTGCTCCGCAGTGAGATCGGAGGCAGGCGAGCCGCCCCCGATCCGTGCGTCTACAGGTTGGCAAGAATCGAACCACCAGCCGGCCCACTTCCGAGGCCCTCGTGCCAGGACGGGCCCTCCTCCCGTCCCCACCGGGGGAGCGGGTGAAAGTCCCTTAAGTACGCCATATTTCCGTCATTTCGTCTCTCCTTCGCCGCGCGGTCGCGCGTTCGCGCCCGACGCCACCGCAGAGGGGATGTGGCGGTCACCCTACACCGGATGTTGTGTAGGGAGAACATGTACCGCATCCTACCCGCTAAAACATATGTTTCTCACCGCTCCACCGATCGGCGGTGGTCGGCGTCACCCCGGGCGTGAATCCCGGCTGCGCACTCCGGCTACCCTCGGCCTCACTAACCAGGGGCACAGGCGAGGCGGCCACTGACCGCGGTGAAGCCCCGCAGCGAGAACCGGTGTCGCACGACCTTCCCCGAGGCGTCGTCGACGAGCTCCATCACCACGGAGCTCCCGCGCCGGAAGTCGGCGTACATCTGGCGCACCACGGAAGCGTCGTCCGCGTAGGCGTTGGGGCCCCCGAGCGTTCCGACGGACCACCCCGACCACGCTCGGGGTCGGCCTCCATCGACCCGATACCGGGCCCGGACCTGGTCGGTCTCGTCTCCGAGGAGGTAGAGGTCCGTTTCGTAGAAGACGACTGCGTCCCCGTTGGGGAAACAGCTGAAGGCGAGCAGGCCGATCCCGTCGCCCCCGAGCGCCTCCTGCGCTTCGGAGAGCGCCATGTCGATCATGCTGTCGTCGACGGGGTTCAGCCGTGACCGAAGGGCCCAGTCGCCCGACGACGCTGTTTCGACCTGGCCCCAGAGTGGAGTGGCGTAGAGGAGAAGGCTCGCGATGAGAAGTCGACCCATCCAAGGGCTCCCGGGCATGCCGACGGTCATCGAGCCGGACCGCCGTGTTCCTTCTCAACGGTAAGGCCGTGCGAGTAGCGTTCTCAATCCTTCCGTCCGGGGTCGCCGACGATCGATCGAGCCCGTGCCCCGAGCATCGCCGCGCGTCCGTGCGGCCATCGCGGTCCGGAGACGCAGAAGGCGCCGCAGGGGCATTTCCCTGCGGCGCCTTCGTCCTTAAGAGCGGGAGACCGGGCTCGAACCGGCGACCCTCAGCTTGGGAAGCTGATGCTCTACCAACTGAGCTACTCCCGCGTGGCCACCAATCTAGTGCCCTGCACAGAAACGGAAAACGGGCGGCCCGTCACGCGGACCGCCCGTTCCCCTCTGCGGATGCGGCGAATCAGCCGATCGTCAGCTCGTATCCGTAGCCCCCGACCTGCTCGGCCGAGTCGAACTGGATCTGGAAGACCTGGGACATGTCGACGGCGCCCACCGAGACCGTCTCGGTGACGCTGCCCATCGGCGTTCCGTCACTGCGGTAGAAGGTGAACCGCAGCGTGACGCTCGACCCCTGGTCCAGGGTCTTGTTGACCACGGAGCCGCTCACCGCCGCGCCACCGTTGGCGAACCGGCGGAGCGACAGGTCACCGACGTTCACCTCGAGCGCGTCGACCGCCTGGATCGCCTCCTGGGTCGTGGCGGCGTCCTCCAGCGCGTTGGCAGCCTGCGCAAGGATCAGATAGGCGTTCTGGCTATACGGATCGAGCTCGATCCAGCGATCCGCCACGGGCGGGACTTCGGCGAAAGCCGAGTCGAGCTGCAGCGAGCGCGCCCACATCTCCACAGCGTCCCGATCGTTGACGCTGGCGGTCGCAGCCGTGCTGAAGGCCTCCACGGCCAGGCCGTAGTCACTGCCCTGGTAGAAGCCGACGCCGATGCTGAAATAGTCCTCCGGAGCCAGACCCGGCGTCGCGAGAAGCTCACGATACAGCACCGTGGCCTCGGCGTCGTTGCCCATCTCGGAGAGGATCGCCGCAAGCCCCTTCTTGAGCTCCACGTCCTCGGGGTTCGCCGCGGACAACTGCCGGTACGTCCCCACGGCTTCCTCGAAGCGACCGGCATCCGCCAGCACCTGCGCGCGAAGCAGGGGCAAAGGCGCGGTCGACTCCATCCACCCCGCTGCGGTCGCCGAGTCCACGGCCGCCATGTTCGAGGAGTCGTTCACGAAGGCGAGCGCGGCGTCGATGTTCTCGACCGCCTTGTCGTGCTCGCGGAGCTGCGCGTAGATCTGGCCGAGTGTGACCATCGCCTCGGGGCGCTGCCGGTAGATGGCATTGGCCTTCTCGAAGTACTCGGCCGCCGCCTCGTAGTCACCCGACTGGACGAAGGGCGTGGCCTGCTGGTACAGGTCGATCCACGTCGCCTCGCGAATCCCGAC
>Ga0209536_100000658_pt1 | contig 56384 bp, 35 predicted proteins | sample DeeMarSeWOR28_12_FD_187461 | JGI IMG/M metagenome (GOLD analysis project Ga0209536, IMG submission 187461) | Marine sediment microbial communities from White Oak River estuary, North Carolina - WOR-2-8_12 (SPAdes) (version 2) | ecosystem: Environmental > Aquatic > Marine > Intertidal zone >... | reverse complement strand
CATGACGACCAATTTTTATTTATAATTTTTTCATAAAGTTTACAATTCGATTGTCCGAGCTGTTGTGTCAACCGGTATTCATGTGACGCTCTGATTGCGTAGAAATTTCTTTTCAAAGAAGATCGATTATTTGATGTGAGTAAGGTTTTATCTGCATCTTGCAGATTGTCCATAAATGAGTAAACATCATTTAAATTGAGGAGGGAAGAATGAAAAATTTAACTTTTGTATTATTTGTCGTATTAGTTTTTGGGCTATTTTTTATAACCTGCCAGGAGGCGATGAGTCCCGATCAGATTTCTCAGGATTCAGATCCGCCAAATGTAGAATCCTGTATTGAGCCACCGCCCCCTTGTCCACCACCTGAACCTCCAGCATGTGGCAGAATGACTGGCGGGGGGAGTGTCTTTTTCGGAGAGGATCCCCGAGTACGGGTTACCCGTGGATTCGAAATTCACTGTGATCTTTCAGATCCAAACAACCTTCAGGTTAACTGGCAGGGCGGTAACAAATTTCATTTATCAGATTTACAAGAGGCTGACTGTATCGATACTGATGTTGTCCAGGATCCCCCTGCTGCACCTTTTGATACGTTTATTGGTGTTGGAGTAGGTAGATTAAATAAGGAGGAGAACGCCACCATTCATTTTACATTCGTAGATGCCGGAGAGCCGGGAAAAAATGATTGGGCTTCGATTGAAATTTGGGCGCCTGGTAGTGATCCTGATACTGATGATCCTGTTCTTTCTGTCGCTGGTTTTATAGAAGTAGGTAATTTGCAAGCTCATGATGATAAGTGTAATTAATTTTTGCAGCACTGATGAACTATAATAATTGATATTTAATGCAGAGAATTTAAGCAGATCCCCCTCCGTGATGCTCAGAGGGGGATTTTTCTATGTTAATCTTTGACCTATTTGGCAACGCTACGGCCATATGACACGCAATTTATAAAAAGTTGTCTTACCTCACCCGTCCAAATATCTGTACCGAACCATTCACCACCCATATTCCAGTGAATGAGTTTCCCTTGCTCAAAATCTCCAATAACAACGGCTGCGCCACTTTTGGAACCCTGGAAAATCATTTGAGCGTTTTTTTCTTCAGCCATATCAAGAACTGTATTACTATAGGACCAGGCAGAGGGTAAGAGGAAGGTATCCGGAAGGGCCTGACTTATGGCGTGGTCGATAACTTTATAGTAATATTCACTACCACTACTCCACCATCCGCCATAGTCTACCGGCAGTATGTCATTAATTATCTGATTTGTGGCACCGGACCAGGAAATCCATTCAATCGAAAAGAGAACACCACCAGTAGCAACATAATCTCTGATGATCTCTTGCGCCGCATTTGACATCACTTCAACCCATTCGACACCATTTAGCAAAATAACCACTTTGTATTTTTCGATCTGGCTGCCATCGTACTCATAATAAGGGCCTGCATAATCTACATTAAAACCGGCTTGATCGAGAACCATCATTAAACTATCTTCTGTACCATCATCTCCTAACACAAGCACATCAATGGTTTTTTGAGTATTATTATCCTCGGGTTCGGTTGTATTCTCAGAGCAATTGGATAGTAGAAATATTTGTAAAAGTATAATGATAAGGAAGAAGGAAGTGTATTTCATGATAATCCTCCCGTAAAATGTTGTATTACGTATATAATAGGAATTGATCTTCACAAACGCTGTGACTATGAACACAGCAAAATTCATCAGATGAGCATTCAGAAATTTATCTGTTCTTGTATTGCTATTTAGGTAAATATATACCCATATTTACAGCGCTGCTAAAAAAGTAAAAATGGGAGGTTTTATGTCCACATTTATTTTATTCGGAAATTATAGTGTTGAAGCTTTTAAAGGAATGAGCTCAGAGCGGACAGCAAAATCACATGATCTTGCCAGTAAATATGGAGGTGAAGTAAAAAGTATCTTTGCACTTCTCGGTAAAGATGATTTAGTGATTATTACTGAATTTCCAGGGATTCCGGAGGCAATGCAATTTTCGGTTGCCCTCAGCAAAATGACGGGCATTGGCTTTACGACGTCACCGGCAGTTGATTCATCTCAATTTGATAGAATAATGGAGAATGTCTAGTAAATAAAAATCCCCGCGATAGCGGGGATTTAGTCTGATTATTTGTCTACTCTCCTAAAGCTTCTTTGAGTGCAGGAATATGATCTTTACCAGCCGGAACATCAATGCTTGAGTTTTCAAAATCATCACCGATCGGTTCAGATCGTCCGCCTAAATAGGTCGCCAGAAAAACGTCAGTGACGGCATTAAATGAAAGACGATTTTCAGGTCTGGCAAAACCATGCCCTTCGTCCGAATATAATACATAGGTAACCGGAATATTTTTAGCTTCCATTGCTTCAACAATCTGATCTGCTTCGGTTTGTTTTACTCTTGGATCATTGGCACCCTGCCCGATTAGAAGAGGTTTTTTAATATTGTCAACAAAATTTAAGGGAGATCGTGATTCCAGTAATTTTCTTCCTTCATCGGTTCGATGATCTCCAACGCGTGTGGTAAACATCGTCAACATTGGCGCCCAATAAGGAGGTATTGTCTCTAACAATGTACGCAGGTTAGAAGGGCCGACGATATCAACACCACAGGCAAAAACATCCGGGGTAAAGGTTAAACCGACCAGGGTTGCATAGCCACCATAACTACCACCCATAATGGCAATTTTATCTTTAGCAGCGACTCCTTGCTCGATGGACCAGTTAACGGCATCAATCAGATCGTCATGCATTTTTGCTGCCCATTCCAGGTTGCCGGCATTAATGAAATCCTTTCCAAATCCGGTTGAACCACGGTAGTTGACGCTTAACACGGCATATCCACGATTGGATAACCATTGATGATAGCTGTGATATCCCCATGAATCCCGGGCCCAGGGACCACCGTGAACAAAGAGGACCATCGGCAATGCTTTATCCGGACGTGTATCGTTGTCTGTGTCGGTCCAGAAAGGTAAGGTTAAATAACTGACCAGATTCATACCGTCACGGGATTTAATAATAACCGGATGCATTTTGGAGAGCTTCTTGTCCTTAAGTTCTTCCCTGTTTGTAAACATAAACCTGGCTTTCTTCTCGGAACGATCGTATAAATAATACTGTACAGGACCATCATCTAAAACATAAACAACTGTCCAGAATTTATCATCCAGGGTTCTGCTGCCCACTGACAACTCACCTTCAGTCACTGTATTCAGATAATCGATATCGGACTGGATTGATTCATCGAGAATTGTCCATTCGGTCCTGGTATAATTACTGGCAGCAGCCTCAATGGTTCTTTCAGTTGGATGGATCATGATGGCGCTTAAATCTGCCCGCGGATCCTCAAAAATGATTTTTTTATCGCCGCTGGTTAAATCGACGGATATCAGGGCAGCTGTATTTCTACCTCGACTATCAATCATATAAAGAATCTTACCACTTTTGTCAAAAGTGATTGGCCATGTTGTCAGCATATCCTCCATTGGGACTTTGTCAAATAATTCCCAACCACCTTTACCATCGGGTATAAACATTTCATTCCCACCATCGGGTGTCATTTTTGATGCGTAACGGATATTGTAGTCATCGTCAGTTTGAAAACCGAGGAATTCATCGTTTTTCTGAATCATTTTCATGTCACCATTTAAAATGTTTAAACGATAGATATCATGAAATTGTGCATTACGGGTATTCAATCCAACAAGAATTTCATCAGTGAATTTATGACTTACTTCCTGAATTTGAGCGCGGGGTCTCAATATTTTTCCGTTTGGTAGCGTCATTGGTTTTCCATCAGGGCCGATAATTTCCTCAAAAGGGGTGAGGTTTTTATCTTCTTTCGTATCTACGTGAACTGCATGTACCTGCCAGTTTTCATCTCCACCCAGATCCTGGATGTAAATGATATGCTCGTTGGTATATGCCCAGAAATAACTGCGAATACCCCGTAAGGTATCTTTTGTAACGGCTACTGCAGCACTTGGATCATCAGCCGTTGCAACCCAAACGTTCATAACACCATCAAGCGGTGCGCGGTAACTGATTTTACTTCCATCAGGACTGATCATTAATGAAGCTTTATCGGGATTTCCGAATAAAACTTCCCTGGAAAGAATCGGAGCCTCCTTCGTGGACTGTGTACAACTAAAAAGAAATACAGCCATGAGTAATAATATAATAACTCTGACATACATAGTTTTCATAATTACCTCCTCCTGGTAAAGTGGATTTTAATGGTTTTCTGAAGTTATATATTTGATAAATGAATTAATCAGGAAATCTAATATAGGAATTGTACCAAATATGGTCGATAAATAACTATGCAATCGCAATAACCTTAAAACAAATTAGTTGACTAGAGTAAGTTCGGATAATTTAAATAGAGGAAAATAAGATACAAGAAAAAATGTTAGATGGTTTATTCGATTATTTCATGTTGCCATTTGGCAATGAATTAACGGCGAACATTGTAGAGACGTAGCATGCTACGTCCCTACATGGCACGCCCAAATAAATTTCTTTCCTATACCCTTGTAAACGTCGGATTTACATTTTCCTATCCGATTCATAAATCTGCAAAGCTGGGGTTGGGGGAGGTTAGGGTAAATTGTAATACAGATCTGCACCAGGACCCAATGGCAATCCGAGCAATATCCAGGCTACCAGTAAAATGGTCCACATGATCAAAAAGACGATTGAATAAGGAATCATCGTGGCGATAACGGTACCGATCCCCGCTTTATTATCATATTTCTGCATAAAGGCTATGATCAAGGCAAAAAAGCTCATCATAGGTGAAACAATATTTGTAACACTATCTCCAATGCGATAGACACCCTGAGTGAGTTCCGGAGAGTATCCCAAAAACATAAACATCGGAACGAAGATAGGAGCTAATAGAGCCCACTTAGCAGAAGCACTTCCCATCAACATATTAAGCGATGCAGCTAAGAGTATAAATAAGATCATCAGTGGTATCGTTCCCAAACCTGAAGCCGAAAGAAAATTTGCACCTTCAATGGCGATAATCTCGCCCAAATGACTCCACTTAAAATAACTGACAAATTGGGCAGCAAAAAAGACAAGAACCAGATACAGTCCTAATGTTTTCATCGCTTCACCCATTCCTTTTACGACATCACTGTCATTTTTAAATGATCCCGAACCAAATCCATAAGCCAATCCCATCGAACCGGCTACAATAAATAACAGGGCGACAACGCCTTTTATTAATGGTGAATTGAGAATATCGCCGTCACTGCTTCGAAGAAATCCATCTCCAGGTATGATACCGATAAGTATGACGATTAGAATGATAATTGCGGTAATGAGACTAAGCCAGAGTCCTCTTTTTTCTTCCTGATTTAGTTTTTCAATTTTATCATCATGCCCTTCATGGTTTGTATATTCGCCCAAACGCGGTTCAACGATTTTTTCTGTTACCCAGGTACCGGCAGCGGTAATAAAAAAAGTGGAGACAAACATAAAATAATAATTTGCTGTCGGATTGACCATATAAGATGGATCAACAATATGTGCTGCTTCCTGCGAAAGACCGGAGAGGAGAGGATCGACCGTACCAATCAATAAATTAGCACTGAATCCGCCGGAGACACCGGCAAAAGCGGCTGCCATTCCAGCGATGGGATGACGCCCGACGGCGATAAAGATTACACCGGCTAATGGCACCAGCAACACATAACCGACATCACTACCTACATTCGACATAACCCCTGAGAACACCAGTATTGCTGTCAGGAGATGCTTCGGTGCCGATATGACCATCAGGCGTATAGCGGCGCCGATTAATCCACTGGATTCAGCAATCCCGATACCCAACATGGCGACAAGTACGATTCCCAGTGGTGCAAAATTTACATAATTTATTACCATGTCATCGAGAATTCGATGCAGCCCATCCTTTGTCAGTAAATTAACCGGATTGATAATTTCTTTTGTTGTCGGATGTATGGCATGCCAGCCAAGCATATCGGCCAGCGCTGAGATGAGAACTGCTGAAAGGGCAAAGAGGGCAAAAAGGGTGGCGGGATGTGGTAATGCATTTCCTGCTTTTTCAAGCCAGCTGAGAAAGGTTGCAAACCATCCCCGTTTAGATTCAATTTCTTTGCTCATATAATAAGGCCTATGTTCTTATCTATATGTTAGAGTAATCGGAAACCGATAAATTGTCGGGAAATATACCAACCTGAATTATTCTTTCCAAAAAAGATATATATTTTAAAAGAATTTACCGTCGTCTTAAGGATATCCTTAATTCTGTGTAAAGAAGCTATTTGATTAAAATTTTACATTTTTTTGACATTCCTAGTAACCGCATACAGTAGATTTATGACAAGAGATAGACTTAATTCATTATCTATCCGGTCAAATATTTTAATTGGAGGAAATTATGGAAAATCAATCTCGAATATCTATGTGGAAATTCATTTTTGTATTTTTATTTATCATTCTCTCTATGGAGGTAAAAGGCCAGTATTTATGGCTTGACAGGGGTAATAATAACTCAATCGCTTATGAATTCATAAAACCGAGTTTTGAGAATGCAGAAGATTTGACCTTTTTTACCTCCGCTATGTTTTTATCCGGTAGATTTGTTACTTCAGACAAGTTTGCAGTAGTTGGTGAAATCCCCTTTGCAATTTATGGACTTGACCGTGAGCAGGGAGAAGATGTCAGCGAAAACGCTTTCGGTAATCCATATATTGGGATTGAACTGAGGGATGAAAATAGCCCAGTATTTGGGGAATTTGGAATCAGGCTACCATTCGCCCCGTCAGAAGACAATCAAAGTGCTGTAATGGTTGGGGCATTTACTGAATTTGTTGAACGAATGGAAGCATTTGTCCCTGAAATTCTTCCGGTTAATGCATTTATTAATTATCATTCAGTAAATAAGTCTTCACTCGCTGTCAGATTGCGCGCCGGTTTTTCAGGTTGGTTCGCTACAGGTGACCGGGATGAAAACGAATGGTTTTTACTGTATGGTGTACAGGGCGGATATCAAACAGATCAGGTTAATCTTATGGCCGGATTAAGTGGAAGATGGTGGTTAAGTCTGGAAGATGCTGATTTTTCTGAGAAAACGTTTCACCAGCTTGTACTGGAGGCAGATTTCGGACTTGGATCTGTGCGACCTGGCGTACTGATCAAAATTCCACTGGATGATGATCTCAAAGATTTTGTTGAATTGGTATGGGGAATCACATTATTAGTTAATCTGGACAATTGATATAAAAATATAGAGATGTATTCCGTGTATTAGCTGAACATCGAAAATACACCTCTATATTTTATTTAAATGAACTGAAGCAGTTTAAATATATACAGGCAGATTATTCCACTTTTTTCACTGGCGGTTTATATAGAAGTGACACGAGTATACCCAAAATGATAAAAACGAAAAGATCGGCAAAAACCCATTGTAAAATCAGAGAATAAGGTAAGGGATAAACCATGAACTGTCCGTAGATACTGGGTATCGACATAAATGCCCAAATTATTAAACCATATCGAAGACCTTCCAAGATCCCTTTGCCTTCATATCCTTTGGCAAATATGTAAATAAAAAAGAACGTAAGAAAGAGCGGAGTAACCCATTGGATCCACATATACTTATCCATTTCAGCTTCCGGTCGCCAAACATCAGTGATAGAAACATAAGTATCCCATAATAAAACACCATGGATAAGATAATTCAAAAGACCACCAACAATATAGATCACAACAAAAGCTATAAAGAAATTCTTCCAGTTCATAAGCCCTCCCCTTAATTTTGTGATGTTTGAATGGTGTGTGAAGTAAGTTAATCATTGTGTACTGTTTAAACAACAAATTTAACGGAGACAGATGATATGATAATCCAACTTAATTATTGTAGTATTGCATGACAACTTTTAGTATTATACAGTGTTTTCTCAATTACCTTAGATTAATTAAAAACCATGAAATATAGGGAGGTAAAACCGTGAAAAGACGTGAACTGATTATCGCGGGCATCAGTGCTTTAGCAACAAGCCTGCTTGGTAAAGTATCATTTGCTCGTGAAAATTTTTATGACAAATCGACAGGTGTGCTGAAAAAAAGACAATTTGCAGAGGGAATAGATTTATCCATCATCGGATTTGGTGGAATTGTTGTTGTTGGAATGGAGCAACAGGAAGCAAATAATATTGTTGCTGAGTCGATTGAAGCAGGTGTCAATTATTTTGATGTAGCTCCTTCATATTGGGATGGCGAGGCTGAAGAAAAATTGGGCAAAGCTTTAAGATCTTTTCAGAAGGATATCTTTCTTGCCTGTAAAACAGGGGAGAGAGATGCCAGGGGTGCTGAAAAAGAGCTGGACATCTCATTAAAACGTGTAGGGGTTGATCACTTTGATTTGTATCAATTTCACGCGGTTACGGAAATGGACGAGGTCGAAAAAATATTTGCACCCGGTGGGGCGATTGAAGCCTTTTTGAGGGCTCAAAAAGCGGGGAAAATACGATTTATCGGTTTCTCGGCGCATTCAGAAGAAGCAGCTCTGGCACTTCTGGACCGGTTTGAATTCGATTCTGTTCTTTTTCCTGTTAACTTTGTCAGTTATGCACAAGCGAACTTTGGACCACGGGTTGTCGAAAAAGCAAAAGAGAAAGGGGCCGCCCGACTGGCTTTAAAGGCCCTCGCCCATACCTCGATTCCGGATTCTGTCGAAAAAAAATACCCCAAATGCTGGTATAAACCCGTTGAAGAAGAAACTCTGGCTGAAAAGGCATTACGTTTTACTCTCACAGAGGATATCACAGCGGCTATACCACCGGGCGATGAACGGCTTTATAAAATGGCCCTTAAAATGGCATTGCACTACAAACCGATGGCTGAAGATGAGATCACTGATCTCTTCGAGCAGACTAAAAATAAGGAACCACTGTTTCCCTTATAAAGTAGAGATAGGATGTTAGATGTTTGATATGTGATATATAATAACAAACATATGAGATCGTTTATTGCGTTTATGATATAAGGGTGAAATGATTTGAACAGGCGAGAGTTTGTCAAAGCTTCTATTAGTACCTTATTTATTCTAAATAAGACCTTGGCAAACGATAGTAAAGTCCCACAAGTATTCCGGCCAGGAGATAATAAACAATTTGATTTATTGGAAATAAGGGGATCCTATTATCACATCGACAAGCCCCCTATTCACCTTGCCGACATCCCGAGGGAGATGTAAAGGGAATAACTTTAGGTACGGCCTTTTTCGACATAAATAAGCATTTGTTTAGATTATATAAAGGTAATCCGTGTCAGGCATTTTCGACTTCTCAATACAGTGACTATCCTTTAGACTATCTCCAGGCTTGATTAAAAATGTACCTGACACTGCAAGGGAATATGAATGTTTTATGATGAGCTGAGCAGGGAACAAAAAAAACTAATCAAATTCTCTTCCAATTCAAATAATAGATTCTGTCATGCGGTACGATCCTATCAATAATTTCTTCGTTGTGTGAAATAAGTAAATATGACTTCCCTTGTCTCTGGCGATCCTGTAATATGGCAAGTACATTTTGCAGTGTATCAAAATCCAGTCCATTAAGTGGCTCATCCAGGATAACGATATCGGTATCCAAAATCAGGGCGCGGATTAGATTGAGGCGTTGCTTTTGACCACCGCTTAGAAAAGCGACCGGTTGGACTAAAAATGCTTCGTCAACACTTTCTTCAAAAACTATTTTTAAATTTTCGATCAGAAATTCACGGTCTTTACGCTTTTTCAGAGGTAAACCACGAAATATATCTTTCACTTTTCCGTTTAAATTAAGAGCCTCATCCGCATGCTGAAAAACCATTGACATTTTTTTTGCCCATATATTTCTTTTCCATTGATTCTCAGTCGTATGCTGGTTAAGTGTAATATCTCCTACCTGACATTGAAAAGACTGGCATGACTGAAGGCCCATAATTATTTTAGCGACTGTCGTTTTGCCTGCACCGCTTTCCGCTTTTAGATATACAGCTTCACCGGGAAAAATTTCAAGCTTAGATGGAGTCAGGGCTTCAGGACTGGTTGATATTACAATTCGACGGTTAAAAACCTTTATTTCAGACTGTAAAGAGAGAAGGGGTTGTTTATAACGTGATTGTTTACTTCCTTTTGGTTGAACCGATCCAAGCCAGCTTAAGTAGGAATCAGTAGAGAACTTTTTCAATTGGTGATCATCATTGTGGACGGACAATTCCCGGAAATTTATTGATGGTAACAGCTTTACATACCGGTCCGTAATTTCACTTATCATTGAATAATCGTGTGTAATCAATAATGCAGTAAATTTGAGCTGTTCATGTGCTGTGAGAAGCATTTTCAAAAATATATTACGGTATTCATTGTCAAGACTCCCTGTTGGTTCATCGAAGATAAAGAATGCTGATTCATTGTATCTGTTTTTACGAAGGAGTGACATCTTTTTAAAGGCCATCGTTATCAGAATGCGTTGCTTCTCACCACCGCTTGGCCGAAAGGGTTTTGGAAATACTGATAAAAACTGTTCGCGCTCTATCTCGCTAAAATTCGGGAATAATTTGGCAAGGATCTCTCCGTTTCGTGCCGGATCCTTGATTGAGCCTTCGTTAAGTTGTTTGTTTAAAGTTCGAAATGGATTTAGATGGGATGATGGTTCCTGGAAGACAAAGAATCCCTTCTCCTGTATTTCTGTACAGACTTTGCTTTTTAAATATTCTTCATAATCTAGTTGATTAATCCTGATCTCTAAATCATCAGGTGAAAGTAATCCAAAAATAGCTTTAGAAATAAGGGATTTTCCTATTCCCGATTCACCGAGCAAAAGCGTAAGAGAGCCGGGCTGTATGTTGAACTCATCAATCTGAACGAGTAACCGGTCCTTTGTGGCAATATCTAGATCATATTTCACAGGTGGTGTCTCCTGGCAAAGCCGTTCCCGATTTGATACATGCATACAAGTGTAAAGACAATGATAAAAGAGACGCTTATACCCTGAAGATGTTCAAAGGGTAAGCGGATGATATATCCCAGGTGAGTAAGTGAATATCCGATCGCCAGAATATCCTGCTTGCTGTCAATTTTAGCCAGTAAACTGCCCAGCGTCACCGGTAAATTAACAGAACTTACATCTGTGGATAAACCAACTGAGATAATAAAATCCACACTGCATAGAAGAAAAATTGAGATGCCGAAGATAGCAATCATTTTGTTCACCATATGTATCCGGCTACTTCGCCATATGATCTCTCTGTTAATAATATAGCGCTCTCTTATACCACAAACCCGCATCGCATCAAAGAAATCCAGGCGACGAAAGTAATGAATCCTTTCGCGCAACAGATCAAAAATCTCAAGAAAAACAAAAAGCGCTATGATCAGGGCCATAAAGATCAGTATGATAAAATCTGATCTCAATACACCTTGTTGGATTAGCACAGTCAGAATTACGTAGCCCATCAATATGCCGACAATTTGTGGAATTGATCGTATAATATTTATAAGAAAAATGAGGATGATCTGAATTTTAGGATAATTGCGCTCGAAAAGATATTGCAAAAGAGTTATACTCCAGCCAAGTAAAATTGAAAAAATAATGACTAAAAAGGAAATGATTAACGTGTTCAGAAATCCACTCTCAAGTTGCTTTAAAGCCGGTTTATTTAAATATATCAGGTTCCAGATCCAGATCATCATTAAGCCAAGGATCCAAATCGATAACCAGTATTTATCTTTCTGCTCATAAAATCTCAGAAAATGACATTTTTGATTTTTTTTGTTTTCGCTCATTCAACTTCCTCAGACGAAATATTGCCAATTTTTATATGTTGTCTGATGACAACAAAGTCAATCACAATCTGGGTCAATTTCACAATTACAAAAATCCCAAAAAGAATAAGTAGAATAACAGACAAATTTTTATACAGAATATTTTGCATTAATTCATAGCAAAGGTGTCCCTGAATGTTGAGGGCCATTTCAATGATGATTAAACCGGTAATGAGAAAAGAAGCCTGTTCTTTTAGCGTATTAAGATATTGGAATCGTACATTTTCATAAATTTGATCGAATATATGACCGGGAAACTTCTTGTTTATTCGAAAAATCGATGAAAGTTGGATACCCTTTTTCTTATCAAATATCATCCTGGAATCAAGATTTTTAACAATGGCTGTTTGCACATATCCCTTGCGGCCTTCACTGACCAGAAACGTATAATATTTCTGCATATATGTTATTAAAAGTCCGTTAGATATAACACCGAGAATAATCATCACGATAAAGGAGTCGGTGTCAAATCGCGTTTTAAATGAATAAGCGATGACATAAGCCGGGGCAAATAGTACAAGGATGATGATTGCTTTCAAAACTGTCCGGGATACTCGTACCAGTATATTTAGCAGGTATGGAAATTTGGCTTTAAACCTTTGTACATCAAAAAGTTGCTTTAAATTATTCAAAATATCATCGTAAAATGATAAGCGATATTTTTCTCTGATAAATCGGTAAACAGCAAAGGTCTCGACACAATAGTAAGTTACCAGCAAGACAACGATATAAATTGCGGCAAATTTTAACCACATATTGAGGATAGTTAATAGTTTATCCATATCAATCGCCGAGGTTAATTGTCTGGATCCGGCGGCCGAGAGCATTCGGTTTTTGTGATAGATCTCTATTTCGGCTAAAACACTGTCATGGCGTGTAGTATTGGCTGGGTCATAGATTTCAAGTGCTTCCCGAAGCAATATCCGATCCTCGGGGCTATTTAAATCTAAAAAATCTAATTCATTATAGGTGTGAATCAGCTGGTAATAAGAATATTGTTCCTCTTCGCTACTTGGCGGAAACAGAATATGTATCATATAGAACACAAACCCGACAAAAAGCAGGCTCATCAGATGGGTATATAATTTCTTTTTCATCTGATTATTCGAAGGATTTGCTAATAATGATCTGACCATCAGTCGCTGATAGCCGGTAGGGGCTGCCATAGAGTAAATCTTTTAATTCCTGAACGAGATAAGATTGTGATTTCTTAAATCTGGTCTGATAGGTCGCAGGTAATAAGGTGTATTTAAGCTGGGAAGAAGATTTATCGGCGAGCCAGGTTGGTGATGGCTTTGTTGCTGTGTACTGCGTGTTTAGAAAATTAAAGAGATTTTCAAGACGTTTATTGTATGATGTGAAAATCTGATTGACTCTGCCGAAGAGTTGCTTCTCCAGGGCAAGATCAGTCTTCTCAGGTACATAACGCTCAACATGTACACCAAGTTTACCACCGATCCAGCCGCTGTTATCTGAGCTGAGATCCCGGACATAAAATTTATTTCGATGCTTAAAAAGACGTTTAAGCAGTACACCCTGTGGCAATGTCTCAAATTTTGAACCGCGTTGGATTGATAAGCGGCCATCTGTAGTGACTCTAAGCGTATCACCTTCAATAAGGGCATTCTTTATTATTTCTATATTGCCGGCCTGGGATTTATTAACAGGTCCCTCGTCTTCAACCAGCTGAATAAAGTAGAGGTGGTGATTGAATTCGCTCTTGGCTGTGAGTGTAAACTGATCACTGAGAACATGGTTCGCATCTAAGATGCGCCATGCTGAATATCCCGGCAGAGTAAGTTTCTCCGCCTCAGTCAATCGTTGTTCATACTGATTATAGATAACAAGTGCGGCTGGATTCTCTATAATCCAATAATCCGATTTTGTACCCCTGATATCCTGGCTGAAGAGCAAGGTTGCAAACAGGAGCAGAAAATAAATCAGGTACATATATAAATAGTTATCCTATTCTTCTTTCTTCTCTTCCCATTTTTCAATGGTAGATAACTGTGATGCTACACCATACAGATCAATTGTTTTTTCTTCAAATTGGGTCGTAAAGTAAGCCAGTGAGGGAAGAGAAAACAACCAGGTACCCAGAGCCAGTTCCTGTTCAAGTTCGTGAATCATCTGCGCATAAACCTGCTTATCACCAATCTCACGGGTATCCATAAAACCATAGATATACTCCAATAATCGAAGAATATCATCCCCATCTTCAGGATTTTGAGCAGGATCCAGTCTGAAAAAGTTTTTATTTGCAGTAAATGATGCCGGTAAAGCCTGCCCGTCAGCACCGATCTGCAGGCTTATTCTATATCGTTCTAAATCGGGTTCACGCAAAAAGATATCATAAAGGTCAAACAAAAACTTACTGCTATATCCGGTAACCGCGATCAGCAGAGCATCATAATCTCCCGCTTTAATATCTGTGTTTTGAACGGCCGAGACACGTAGTTTCCCACGTGAAATTGCCGGATCATTAAGAATCTCTATGAGATCAATGTATTCCTCACGGAATCCAAAATTAAGACAGGCCTTTACACGTATACTATCCGGTAGAACGGAAAAATCGATTTGTGTATTATCTTGCGAAGGGTAGACAATCTGTTCATCGACATAATAAGAGGAAGATGGAAATACACTAAAATTGATGTAGTCCTCATAGTTATCTTTATTGCCTTTGTAATCAGATATATGACGTTGTTGTTCTGTACCCACCTTATAAAATCTTTTGATGATCTGGTCCCGATTTAAAAGATTTCGTACCGCTTCCCTTTGCTCACGATTCAGTCGTTCTGTATTAAACATCAGAGCGAAGAATGTGGTACTGATATTGGATTTGAAAAAGTAGTCTTCTTTATCTGATAAAATCGGTGAAAGTGATCCAAAAGGTGTTTCAAGCATGACATTGATATTATTATTACTCAATTCTGTAGAAAAGGTACTGTTATCGATAAAAGGTTCCAGCTTCAGTAACGGTATGGTCGCTTCACTATCCGGATTGCGATAGTAGTTTGAAACAGGTGCTTCTTTGTCGATGGCTAAATAGGGTCCACTGCCAATATTGAAGCGTGTTGCAGACAGATCGGCATTATGCGGAAGTATTTTGAAGGAAAGAACTTCCTTAATGTCCGGCTCGATCCAGATGCGGTCTTCACTGAACTGCAGACGAATTTCATCATTGATATCCGGCCCTTCAAAGGAGAAGTCCTTTACCGCTTGTCCAACTAATATATAATCCGGAGAAAGGCTTCCTAACTGTTGAATTCGGCGCAGTGTAAACCTCAAATCTTTGGCGGAAAAATTCTGCGCCTCTTTTTCTTCAATGGTAATATCATCATCTTCCGCTTGGGGAAAATAGCTGCTATGCCATTTCTTTTTGGTTTTCAATCGTATGGTTACCACATTCTTTTCATCGATACTAATAAATTCTCCCAGACCATCTTCATAAGTAATTCCGCTGGGATTTGCCGAGACATTAAACAAACCATCGTACAGAACTTCATCCAGTTTATCAGACAGGGCATTATAATCGGGAAGATGCGGGTCAACGATTGGTTTTTGATGGGCAATATACGGAATGACGATTTTACCTGACTGATCTTTTTTCCAGAAAAAGAAATAAAATACAGCGGCTGCAGCAACCAAAACAACACTTCCGATGATAATATATTTTTTCATCCGTGGATCCTTTCTTGAATATGTAAGCCGTTAAAACGGCTAATCTATCTGTTATTTCCATTGTCACCTGGCTTAAGCCAGGTGTTAATGTAATCAATTTCAGGCCATAACCGTTTTAACGGTTTCACACTTTTAGTTTTTCTTGATTATCGGTTTTTGGGCCATGACACTGATTTCCAGTACTTTAAAGGCGTTGTATTCAAATCGAATTTCAATCACATTGTTACCAGTTTTATTGACCTGTAAAGGCGTAATCTGAGCAATATAATCATTATCAGGATCAGGGGCGGTAATCGTGAAGCGGCCTTCGTTCTTTAATACCTTTTGGTTGAAATAGATTGTATCATACCACTGTTTACTACCGGCATGTTTGGCTACTTCCTGGGGCAGTTTTACATTCACATCGTAGACAGGAAAGGTCGCTTCTGACGGAATCTGAATATTAATTTTAACCATATACTGATTTGATCCCCTGAGATTGTTTGTAAGGGGAAGAGCATATAACTTGCGGTAATCTTTCGGTTTTGTTAACCACTTGGAAGCTGTCGGATCGCATTCCGCTATAAGATTTTTGTACTTCTTGTTTTCTCCTTTATAGAAGCTGCCATGGATAACTATCGCTCTCGCTTTTTCAACACCTTTCACATGCATTTCATCAATAAAAGACCGGTATAGTGTTTCGATGGACGTTTCAGGGAATTTGTGTTGGCGTAAAAAGTTCATTTTTTCTGCCAGTTGCTTATTTTTTGATAAAACACCAACCGGTGTTGTTGCATAGGTAAGCTCATAGGCCGGATAAAGAGCGCGATTGCTATAGAGTGAGTCAACCTGATTAACGGTCAATTTATTGGCCTCAATAAACTGATTTGCGTTATTGAGAGAAACGGTCTCAATTTTATTGACCAGGGAATCTTCATAGGCACGGACCAGTTTGTTCTTACGAGGCATGATCTGTTTTGGATTTAGAAAGTTGTTGTTTAGATCAAATTTTTTCAACTCATTTTCTGCAAGGGCAAATTCATTTACTTTTAGTGCTCTCGAAATTGCCTGGCGGTGCTGAGTCATTGTAAGCTCGTCAATTTCCTTATACTGAGAAGCTAAAAAGGTCAGATTAGCGTTTTGTTTAAGTAATCTCAAAATTTCACTGTAATTGCCCTGATTCCTAAGCAAATTAATCTGGGGAACCAGATTTTCAGCTTGTTGGAACTTGTAATCAAGACTGTGGATCGTGTTATCTGTAGATTTGATGGATTTGCTCAATTCATTTACACAGGCGTAGGATCTAAATTTTCCAAAAGATGCAGTTTCAGAAGGTGGTAATTTATATTTAATGGAAGACAATTGTCCCCGTTTATCAGAATAAAACGTATTATGCGGCCAGGAAATCGCCGTTGTTAATTCATCGTTCAATGTTTGCAGTTGCGTATTCACTTCTTCGAGCGCAGTAGCACGTTCATTGTAGGTGTTAATAAATGCATCCAGATCATTTAATTGTTTATCCGGGCTAATATTTGCGGCCACATAGACATCCCTGATCGCTTGAAGATCAACCTCAATAGGTGTACTGTCTTTTTTATTTTTTAATTCAGTTTCATAAAACGGGGCGACCATAGGAAGTGTTTTAGCCAAATCTTTGTTAACGGCCTGATGGAAGGTTTTTGAATACTGGGTCGTATCGGAGAGGAGCGTTGGGAATCCCGGGGCAAGTGCTGCAAATTTTTCAATATCCGGTTTTGGATCGCTGATCACCTCAAGCATATCCATTGTTTGAATATAATCGCTCTGAAAGGCCAGTTCATCATCGATCTGTTTTTTTAACTTTACATAATCAAGATAAGCCTGATCATTAGAGTTGATAATATCGGCAGGTAATATCGCTTCAATCTCGTGTAATTGTTTGCTCACCTGCTCTATCATTTTTGTTTTCTGGGTGGCAGACTGACGTTCCCCTTCATAATCGACATCTGTCAAGCTGATGCTTTTTCCGATTTCTTCCAGAATATTTCTCGATTGGGTATTTTCATCAAGGACCTGTTGGAACTGGGCATGCCTTTTTTCGAATTTGTATCGCCAGATAGCTACGTAACGATAAGTCATATCAAGAATTACATCCCGACGGACTTCATCAATAACCCAGAAGTATGTTGGCACAGTCTTATCAACAACAAATAAACTGAGTGTCGCCGGCTCATCGCTTTCATCATCCATGCGAATTATGGTTCCTTCACCGTCATCAAATGCCCTTGTCAAATAGGAAGAGATTGCACTTTTATCCTTGAAGTTGAGCGCAAGATAAATGTTTTCAGTAACCGGTTGCGGGAACCGCATAAAATATTTGTTGCCTTCACTCAGTTCAAAGCGTTCATCATCATCCATCAATTCGATATATCCATCTTCTAAAAATGATATTTGTGGTACCGGCTCAAGCTCTTTATACGCAGCACAGCCAGCCATTATGATGATCAGGATATAAAGAAAATAATTTGAATACTTCATATTTTTCCTCATTTGATTGATATGTTTGTAATATTAATGTTTGGTCCGTTGAGCAGCAAATTCTCTTTTGTTATCCCCAAGAGGTGGGATACTTAAAATACGAGCAGTTTTTTTTATCAATACGACTAATTTAAGGGATTTGTTTTAGAAAAAAAATATATTTGTCATTGTGATTTTTAGATGAAAAGGGAGTATCTCAATTAATAGGTGGGGGCAATTAGTGTTTATGCCCGGCGGCGGCGATCCACTTTTTTATCTTCCCAATCAGATGCCCGTCGTTGATAATTGCCTTCATTATTGATAGGTTCCAGATCTCCAAGCCAGCGAAAGCCGATCGCGTTCACTACATCATAGGTACAATGAGTAATCTTGTGCCATTTATCATTTAATTCATTTTCATTAATCTTGCCTCTTCTGTATTGGTCCTGATAAGTATTAAAGATCCAGGCTGTTTGATAGGCAACGCGGAACGATTCTCGTACCTTTGGTAACATAAACAGACAATTATTTTTCCAGAACTTATCACATTCATGAAGTACTTTGGCGTTTTTTGCCGGATCTTCGGCAGCAGATGGTAATTGTAGTGATAACGAAAATGCGATTTGATGAACCTCTAGTCTCTTATCAAGGGCAGCATGCGTGTATTTTCTTGAGTTCTTTTTACTTGACCTTAATAAGGAACCGTGTCTGGCACCAAGATACGCGCCAAGCGTTGCTATAAGAACACCCAATAGGGAAATTAATATTGTTGTTGCGTATACATTCATAGTTTATTTGAGCACCTGTTGTCGAAATTTTTTAAGATAATTAAACCGTAGGTAAATCTTAATAAAATATATATTTCGGGCTGAGATGTAGATCACAAAGTTTTTAGTTATTTTGCCAACCAAATATACAAACTTCCCTGCGAAAAGCAAGAAAATTTCGAGATAGGGGATGTCGGGTACGAGATACAGGATACGTGATGTGAGATGTGAGATGTGGGATATGGGATACCGGATGCCGGATATTGGATAAAAATGATTGATAGTGATTGGCAGTAGAGACGGCCCGATGAGCCGTCTCTTCATAAAATTTTCATTCTGTACAACAATATGGCCTGAATCTTACCCTGATGTTTTTCGTATTGCAACAAATTAGTTCCTACCTCGTAATTAATGGCACAACTTATGAATATCTGTTTTTGAGACACGATAAATCGCGTCTTTACTTTTTCCTTAGGCCTAGTATCGCATGAAAGGATCAAAAATGAAATTACTGGCATTATTTATTTCTTTTCTGATGTTGTTTTCAGTTGTTTTTGCGGATGACAACGCAGATGAGATTGACAAACTTTTACAGATGTATGTCGATTATGGACAGTTTAATGGTAGTGTTCTGGTGGCAGAAAAGGGGAATATCATTTATAAAAAGGGTTTTGGATACGCAGACATGGAATGGGAGATCCCAAATACAACTAATACAAAATTTCGTCTTGCCTCAGTCAGTAAACAGTTTACGGCTACGCTGATCATGCAATTGGTAGAAGAAGGTAAAATAAAACTGGATGGAAAACTGAGCAGTTATTTGCCTTATTACAGAAAAGACACCGGAGATAAAGTCACCATTCATCAACTTCTGACTCATACATCAGGAATTCCCAGTTACACAAACAGATATGGAGGAGAACTGAACAGATTAACCCTCGAAGCTGATTCACTGGTCATAAACTATTGCAGCGATAGTCTGGAATTTGAACCGGGAAGCCAGTATAGCTATAATAACTCCGGATATGCGATTCTGGGTGCAATTATTGAGCATGTAACCGAAAAATCTTATGAACAGGTGCTGCAAGAAAGAGTATTTGAACCACTCGGTATGAAAAATAGTGGATATGATAACGATCAGACGCTCTTACCAAATCGTGCTTCCGGCTATGCAAAGGATTTTACCGGCTACCAAAATGCTTCCTTCTTGGATATGTCCGTTCCTTATGCAGCGGGGGCACTGTACTCAACAGTCGAGGACCTTTATCTGTGGGATCGTGGATTGTATAAAGATAAAATTTTAAAGCAATCTTCTCTGGAAAAAATGTTCACTCCGGAAATGAACCATTACGGGTATGGATGGGGAATCTATTATCTGCCGGCTGGAGATGAAGACAGTATAAAATCAGTTGCCCACAGCGGTGGTATTAACGGATTCAGTACCAGAATTATGCGTATCCTCAAAGACCAGCATCTAATTGTCGCTCTGGCAAATGTTCCGAATTCCATTTTACCGGCTATGGTGGAAAAAATTGCGGCCATCCTCTATGAGCAACCGTATGAAATGCCAAAAAAGATGGCCAGCGACGAACTGGCAAAAATTCTATTTGAAGAAGGTGTAGAAACTGCTGAAAAGCGCTTTCGGGAAATAAGGGATAATGAAAGAGATTCTTATTGGTTTAATGAAAATCAGTTCAATAATTTGGGATACGTTTTTTTGCAATCCGGAAAAAATGCCGAGGCGATCGCTGTTTTTAAATTTAATGTAGAAATTCATCCTGAATCTGCCAACGTCTATGATAGTCTGGCTGAAGCCTATATGAAAGATGGACAGAACAAAGAAGCGATTACTAATTACGAAAAAACACTGGAAATGCTGGATAAAAATCAAAGAATTCCTGAAGCTTTTCGTGAAAGGTTGCGTACCGGAGCAGAGCATAGTCTACAAATATTATATGAACAACAGAAAAAGTAATATGCCGAATGTAGAGACGTGATTAATTCTTTGTGTCCTTTGCGGTTAAGAGATTAAGATCCGGGTTGCTTATAACGCTCCTGATATTTGAGATACAATTGTTTGTGCTTGTTCATTAAGTCGGTATCCCGACCCTGGATGTAAAGTTTTTCTATCCGTGTCATAATTTCAAGCGGATCACCATCGGTGACCATCAATGTCGCTTCTTTTCCCTTTTCCAGGCTGCCAACCCTGTCGGCGACGCCAATGATTTCTGCCGGATAGAGTGTAATCGCCTTTAACGCCTCTTCTTTTGGCAAACCGTAAGCCGCTGCTTTTGCCGCATGGTAGGGAAGATTACGGACACTGCTCGCACCGGTTGAAGCGATACAATACTTTATCCCGGCCTGATATAATTTCAATGGTAAGGTAAACGGCTCATCGATATCACTATCACGATGAGCGGGAAGCTTTAAAATGGATGTAATGATCACCGGTATATTTTTTTCTTTTAATAGATCTGTTGCGTAAATGGCATCCGTGCCTCCAACTAAGACCATTTTTATATTCAAGTCTTCTGCCCAGCCAACTGCTGCCTCAATCTGTTGCAAACTGTTGGCCGTTATCCATACAGGCAATTCTCCCTTAAGCACAGGTATCAGCGCCTCCAGTCTCAGATCTTTTTTATGAAAAGGAGTGCCTTTTTTTTGAGCCGCTTCCCGCGCAACAAGATAGACTTGGGCATCTTTGAAGGTTTTTTCTAATAGATCCTTATTCTTTTGAATATCTTTTTGCTGTTCTTCGACAGGTTTTCTCCACGAACCTGTTCGTACCTGAAGTTCCGGCCAGTGCATAACCATGCTGACCGGTGCCATCAGTGTCATATCTTCCCAGGTCCAGCCATCCAGTTTTAACAAAGCTGATTGTCCGGAAATAATCCCACTTGCCGGTAATGTAACGGCCATTGTGATTCCATTGGCACGAGCGACTGGAAAATATTCAGATTCCGGATTAACTGCCACTTCAGCCCTTACATTGGAATTAATTTGACCTGTTTCATTGTAGTCATTCGTCGATTTAACCGCCCCAATTTCAGTCAACCCTAATCTCGAATAACTTTCGATGAATCCGGGATAAACATGTTTCCCTTGTAAATCGATGGTAAGTGCATCAGATGGGATTGTCACGTCAGTACCGAGATCTACAATCAGACCTTTGTCAAACAGGATGGTTCCGTTTTCTATAACGGGATTGGTGACCGGGTGGATGACTGCGTTTGTGAGGGCAATCGGTTGCTTTTGCGGAGGAGCGGGGATCGGTTCGGATCCCCATGCGTTTATTAGAAAATTTATTATTAAAACGATGATAAAAAATTTGGATAATAAATTCATCATGAATTCCTTAAATAAATAGGTGGTTACGATAATGCTGCAATTGTATACGATTCTAGGGCATGGCGCGCCATGCCCCTAAAAAGCTACCATTGGGTCATCCCACTTGGTGGGATTCATTTAGATTCCATTTTTTTCATACTTTTTGATTTCTTTTTATCATCATCTTGTAATAGAATCTTTTGTACCAGTGCGTTTCGTTCTGATGCAATTTTTTTGCGTCTTTCTTTATCTTCCTCAATATCGAAATATTTCTGACCCTCTATCCAGGTTTGTTCACAAACACTGTATGTTGATAGTGGGGAATGACTCCAGAGAACAAAATCAGCATCCTTGCCAACCTCCAGACTGCCAACACGATGATCGATAAACAGCTGTTTTGCTGCATTGAGTGTTATGAATTTCAGCGCCTCCTCCGGCGAAACGTTGCCCCATTTAACGGCCTTGGATGCTTCCGTGTTCATCCGCCTGGCAAGTTCCGATGAATCCGAGTTATAACTGACAACAACACCCTGGTTGTGCATCATGGCACCGTTATAAGGAATGGCATCATAGGCCTCTACCTTATATGCCCACCAGTCGCTGAAGGTTGTCGCCATTGCCCCATAATCTTTTAGCTCTTTGGCAATTTTATATCCTTCCAGAATATGGATAAAGACGCTTACTTTAAAACCCATTTTCTCGGATAATCGCAATAAAGCCAATAGTTCATCCTGGCGATAGCCGTGACAATGAATAATCGTTCTGCCTTCTAAAATATCTATCAGTTTTTCGTATCTGAGAACTCTTCGTGGGGCAATCAAGTTTTTATTATCGCTGCTGTTCTCCTTATAGATTTCCCACTCTTCCTGATAATCTTTTGCCGACTGAAATGCATCTTCAATAATTTCCATCACGCCCATACGCGTGTTCGGATATCTGGGGGTAGGAACATTCCAGTTGGACTGCTTGACATTTTCGCCCAGGGCGAACTTAATTCCATCGATTGCATCTTGTACAATCATCTCATTGGGCAAACTACCCCAGCGCATTTTTAAAACGGAATAAGTTCCTCCTATCGGATTGGCTGATCCATGTAAAGTACAGATGGTCGTTACACCTCCACCCAATTGCCGGTAGATGTGAATATCATCTGGATATATAATATCTTTTGTGCGTGTTTCAGAGGTAATTGCATGTGTGCCTTCGTTTACGCCACCGCTGAGGGCAATATGAGCATGAGCATCTATCAGACCAGGGGTAAGATGCTTTCCGTTTGCATTTATGACGGTTGCATTTGAAGGAGGGCTAAGATTCTTTCCTACTTCAGATATTTTTCCTTTTTTAATCAATAAATCTCCACCCTCAATTTTTCCCTGCGGTCCACTGGTCCAGATAGTCGCATTTTTCACAAAGACAGTCTGTGGCTGCTCCGGAGAGGCTGCCACACCATAAGCGCCATCGGGATAAACGACCGGAAACTCAGCCATTTTTACAGGTTCAATCTTGCTTGTATCCTCCGGCTCTTTCCATGCTTCTAACCGGGAAGCGGACCAGCGATATGTATTTGCATCACCCAGGGTTATATGACCGGAAATATTTTCACCCTCTATCAGGCCGCTCATACGAGCGGTCCCTTCGGGTCCATACATATCACCCGGATATGCCAGCATGAGCAAATTATCTTCAAGCGATACACGAGCGGCCTTGACGTTCTTGTCAGCTGTTTTGATCTCTGCTTTATAGTCTGGATATGTACCGCTGATAATGATTGATCCTGTATCTTTTTTTGAGTTTGTGAAGAAACTGAATGCCCAGGCACCGCGCGGCTCAATCTCTGATTGTTCGGTAACAATATACTCCTTTCCGGAAATCCATGAGGATATGATTGTAGTCTTTTTATCAAAGATATCTCCATCGGCGATAAAGAAATTGGCCAGTTTGCCACGTTCCAGACTACCTATGATATGTGACATGTTTAGCCATTTTGCAGGCGTCATCGTCAACGCTTCGAGGGCTTTTTCTTTTGATAAACCCCGTTTCACGGCCAGTCTTAGATTTTGTAAAAAACTCTTTTTCTCTTTTAAGTCCGTGGTGGTGATGGCGAAATTAATTCCGCTCCTCTCCAGATGTGCCGGATTTTCGGGCGCCATATCCCAATGCTTCATCTCACGTAAGCTGATATTTAATTCCTTCTCTTTTGAGGTAACGTCGGGTTGCTCCGGAAAATTGATCGGAATGATCAAATTGAATTTTAGTTTTTTTATGGCCTGTAAACGTCTGTATTCTTTTCCGCAACCGAGTATCCACATTTTTAATTTGAATTCGTTGGCAATGTCTGCCGCACGTAATATATCCCACTCACTTGAAGTAACTGTGATTAGGGGCGTTTGGCCGTCTATAACAAGTTGCAGGGCGAACAATCCCGGATCTGTGTCAGGAGCGTCTTGCCCCTTTGGCGCATGCTTATATTTTTGCCATGCTTGTTGATACCATTGAGCATCAAGAAATGTCTGTCGGATCAATGCCACAGAACCCATTAACGAATTCGGGTAAGCATCAATGCCACTTCCTTTAAATGAATTTCCTTTTGAAAAGGATATCACCTGAGCAATATCTGATTTGACTATCAGTTCATTCGCACTTCTATTTGCGAGATGCACAAGTGCTCCACTCCCTCTGAAAATACCCTCATCCGGGAAGGTAATGACGTTGGTAAATCCCTCTTCCCTTAATGTTTTTGCCAGATTATCATCAACATTAAGAAAATTTGAGGCTTTGAGTTCAGGGTGGATCGCTCCATGCCAATTCTGTATACCTCCGCTTTGTTTGTTATCGGTTTTATAGTCAATGTCACCGAGACCATAGCTGGTAAAAAGGTCAATGAATCCGGGATATACAGTTTTACCTTTTAAATCTTTTAGGACTGCATCTTTTGGTTGGTCGATAATGTTTCCAATGGCTTCAATTTGATCATTACGAATCAACATTTGGCCATTTTCAATAATTTTTCCCGGTGCAACAACAATTTTAGCATTCGTAAATAATATTACATTTGGCACATTTTCGTGCAAACCGATGACTGGTTCGGTTTGACCCCAAACAAAAGGGACGCTGAATGTAGAGATTAGAAGCAGAATCGTACATTTTTCAAAATTTGAAGAGAAGATCCTCATTATAATAGAGTCCTTTCTATCTAATAGTCTAAAAAAATGGAAGGTAAAATCTTAGATTGAAGGGTATGATACCTGTTTGAAGATAAAAAATAAAAGAGAATACTATAAATTACAAATTGTTTTCTTAGAAAATTTTTGACTGTCATTCCCGCGAAGACGGATGTTACAGAACCATTGAAATACACTCAAAAGGTCATGCCTGCGAAAGCAGGCATCCAGATCATTACTTAGCTAAGTATATGTTTTTTATGGATTCCCGCTCTCGCGGGAATGACAGCTAAGTATTACTGATCATTGCTGATTGAGGATTGAAACTCCGGTTTGTATCGATTTTTATTGAAGAGATAGTAGATTTTTCCAAATCCATAGGTCAGAGGATTGCCTGCAAACTTACCGGTTTCTATAATAAAATTTTTAAATAATCCTCTGTCTTCTATTGTTTTATCAGTTAGGATTTTGTCAAATGTCTTTTCCCAGACGTATCCAATCGGATTAAGAGCTACCAGCGCAAAATCGACCGTTTTATCGATTGAGATCTTTTTAATAACGGATATCAATCTTATGGTCATATCTGCTGTAATCTGTTTTGTCGCATTAAACACTTTAACAGGTGATGGATAGAGATCGTTATTGGACTCAATATAGGTAAGTTTACAATAGTTTTCAGTAATGAAGGATATTCTGTTTAATAACAGTGCGTTCAAAAAACCATCGGCAATAGATCCCAATATTTTGTCAATAAATGGAATGCTTTTAACACCACCGGAAGCAAGTTTTGCTATGATCTCATCCGTTACATATTCGATACCTTCAGAACCGGCAATTGCGATAGAGATGTAGATCTTCTTTGAAATATTCCAAAGATCCCTGTTTGTAACCCGACCATTGTACAGTATAAAGATCTCTTTTACGAGATTGACACTATAGGATAATACAAGCAGGGCATCAATAAATCCATTCTGTGAAATACTGGAACTATAAAACAGTTGGGCAACATATTTTTTTCGGATCCGGCGGCATTCTTCTTCCAGAATTTTAATCGTCTGCGTATACTGTTCGTTGAGAGTCTCCGCGTTCTTTTCAGTGACCACTTTACCTTTTAGATATTTGTTTTTTGAAAATCGTCGAACCCGAGCCGCAATGAGTGCTTGTTCCTCCGCTCGAGATGTGACCGGTCCGGGATTTACCGGTAAAGAAAAAATTCTGTAAATGGGTATACCTACAAAGTATATCAAAGCTATGAGAATAAGACCAAGCACAACGTATCCAAGCAGAGGATGAACAGATTGTGCATAAAAATATAACTCGAGCAATTCACGGATAATGATGTAAATAAAAAATATCGAAATAAAATAAAGAATTCTTTTTAGGAGTTGCACAGCCAATTTTCCTTAACCGTAGATATTGTATCAAATAAGTAAATAATTATCTCGCGCAAAGTCGCCAAGGCGCAAAAACCATAATAGTTTATAAATAAATATAAATCAATTAAACATTTCTTAGCGCCTTTGCGCCTTTGCGCCTTTGCGAGAGATAAATATTAAAGGAAATTAAATATATATACATAATTTTATGAAATTCGTTTCAATTCGAGTAATTCGTGTTTAAAACTGAGATTGGCAAATTTATATACAAAAGGATCAAAATAATTACAAAAATTCCTAAAGCAGCTAACACAATCCGTCGAGATAATAATTATAGAAAGATACTTAAAAAAATTGAGGAACCTAAAGAAAATTTAATGCTCAATATAAAATGGCACGCCGCCCCTGATTAACGCACCAAATGATGGTTACCCAATGGTAGTGCCGAAAAGGCTCGAACTCCCTCCTCGAGCCTTTTTTTTTGATCCCAGAACAATATGCATCCCGGTATTTTCCCCCTCTCCTCAAAGGAGAGGGGGCTAGGGGGTGAGGTCCGTGAGGAATATTGACATATGGTTTAAAGTTAGGTCCACATCGCAAAAAAAATAACAAAATCCTAAATATCAAATATGATCATCCGATATACTTATAGTATTACTTAAGATAATTTACATTCTGTTATATATTATTATGTAGTTAAGCGAGTATCTATTTTACACTCATCATAATAGGGGAGGTATTTATGCGATTGAATTACAGACTGATTCTTGTCATTGTCGTTTCTATTCTTCTTTTCAGTTCATTTGCGCAGGCGCAAAAACAATCATGGAACTGGAATTTTAAGGGTGGTATTTTGCTACCGGGAACCGTTACTGTTGAGGGGTTTGACGGAGACACAAATATGGGATGGATAGCAAATACAGCTTTTGACGCGATGGTAGCAGAAAAACTATCCATGGGTGGGTATTTCTTCTATTCAGGAACCTCAGAAGCAGAATCAGGTGAAGATCTATCAGCAAATATCATGTCCATCGGGGGTACACTCAAAGGACGCTTTCCGCTGAAAGGTGGAACTCAGTTGAGACCGGGCATTATTTTTGCGTATCAACTAACCACGGGTGATGCCTTTGATGATGTTAATGGATTAAATATAGGCTTTACTTTTGAGGCCGCTTTCCCTCTAAAAGATTTTAATGCCATTATTGCTGAGTTAGGATTTACGACTCAGCCTTCGGGCGGGAATGAGGATGCCGATGTTACCTGGGGACCGATTTTTTATCTGACAGTCGGCTATGAATTTGGTGGATAATTACTGGGGATAACATAGATCACAAAAAGCGCGGATGACATTTCATCCGTGCTTTTTTTTATCACTTAACATCTACAATCTGCATCCATCCCTCTGCTATCCCGGAACGAATTTCTCCCTCCTCTATATATGCTGTTGCAGCACTATTCCAGGCGGAATCAAAACCGTCGCCAACAAGTGTGGCTTCGACCGGTATCCAAATCGATCTATTACCTGATGTCTGTTCCCGGATAATGTATTTTTTATCATTGGAACTTAATGCCGCCCCTTCACCGGGGGATATGCCGGAATCAAACATCATGTAAAGATGGGCAATATCTTTTTCAGGATCACGGACTTCAATAAATGCAGTTTGAATGCCGATGCTCTCGAGGAGTGAGCAATATAAAATAACCAGATCATCACAATCACCCGACTTTTTGTCGATCGTTTCCATCGCATACTGCACATAATCATCCTGATAATAAGGTATATTGGGATCACTCCGATATCCGATTCCCGTTTCTCCCAGTTTATTGAAAATTTCCCTGGCATGATAAAATTTTTGTAGTTTGGGATTATCAACAAATTTGATATTATCAATAATGCCCCGAGTCAGGTCCATCAATTCCTCGTCATCAGGGGTGAGAAAAAAACTGAGGCGATTCACTTCTCCGTTCCAGGCATTTCTGCTATGGATCATGACATTGATACTCATTGACTCCATATGGGTTGCACCGGCACGCGCCTCTAAATTAAAATCGACCACAGCCGGTTCGCGTTTCTTAGTGGAAATAAGTTTTTTCCCAAAAATGGCATAAACAGGAATTTTTTCAATTTCACCGGAAGGAATCTCGATAAAACCACTCTCATGCGGTCGTTCAGAATATCCTTCAATATTGGAGTGCAGATTAACTTCAATTGTATAGCCTGCTGTATTCTTTACGGATACCTGCAGAAGAGGATAGGTTGCATAGAACTCATAATAAGCAGGGTAAATATCTTCTACAATGATATTTATATCTTCGATTCGCAGAAGCTCAGGCAAGCCTCCAAACATAAAGGATAAACCAAATCCCAGTTGTAATCCACTAAGATCAGCCGTTTCATAAGACTCTCTGGTTATAAAATGGTATTTTAAATCGGCATTCAGGGCAAACCAGGAGGCAAGAATGACATTTAATCCTCCGCCAAAAAAGGCTCCCAGTTCTGCATTGCTTTTATTAATCACCGAAGTGCTGATAATATTTCGAGTAATAGTATGCATGCCACCACCGAAGGCTAGGTAGGGTTGGAATATACTTCCCAGGTTGCGGGAGAGCAGGTCATATCGGGCTCCTGCAAGAAAGGATGTCATACTTATATTTTCAACTACCCCATTTATTTTAATCACATTTCGTGATTCACCTCCGATATTTCCTTCCAGATACCATTTATCAATAAGCCTGGCAAAAAAGTATAGCATCCCCCCACCAAATGAGTTATCAACAATGCCTGGCTGGTAGTTTTCATCTCCTGCATCTCTGTATTTCCACAGGCTCGTACGGAATCCTACGCCATAAGCGCGGTAAACACCCTGAGCCTCAACTCGCTCCGGAAGCAAAAACATTATAATAACACTTGCGATACAGAAAGACTTAAGCATTCCCTCAGATCCTCTGATACGGTGAAAGAGACGATCCCACCCCGAAACAAGACAACTTGAGGAGGAATCTTCTCTTAAATTAATTTAATATTCTAAATTCAGTAACCCGATGCAACCTTTTTTTAATTGGCTGAAATGACACAACCAATACTATTAATATCCTGAATAATTCGTGGATGGCCCTTGTAATAGACGCATCCCACACTATTGATTGTTACCTCAAGAAGATCCAGAACCCAAACGCTGGCATTACCGGCACTATTTAATATAATCATTGTGGTATCCGTTTTAAGATCAAACGCAAGCAGATTACCCGCTGAGGACAGAATGGAATGATGACAAACCGCTTCACCACTCAGCAACATACTCCCGGCACTGTTTATCATTGTATTTAATTCACTGACATTCAGATCGAGAATAATACTGCCCGCACTATTGATCGTCAGGTTTATACGATCCTCTTCAAATGTATTGAGACCCTGTATTGATCCGGCACTGTTCGTCGTAAGCGATCTGAGATCCGTCATGACAACGTCTACAGTTAAATCATAATCTGAAAGTGAGACATGATTGATCGTTTCTATCACCAGTACTTGATCACGGACGTAGACAGAAATATATTCCATTACATTATCATCGACTGTGATCTCAACAAATTGTTCATCGCCGGAAGAGGTGGTGACGAGACCGGCTGTGTTCATGGAAATCGAATTGAAAAAAGGAAGATCCCGTTCTTCACTGATTGTAATACCGGAACCCTTTATACTTTTATGTTCGTCACCTGGTTCAGTCGATAAATCGTGCACAAAACACGATGATAACAACAAAACAAAGACGACTGTAGTCAGAAAGGGAAATATCTTAATGGGTGTAGATAATAGTTCCCTCATTGATCTGTATTCATAAAGTTTCATGATACTCTCCTTTTTATAGTTTTCTGATGCTGTGTAAGGTTTTATCAAAGAATGTGCCAATTTTTATGAGCAGGATGATAAAATTATAACCTGTTGATATATATTGAGTTAGGACATATTGTGTTGGTGACTTATATTGAAAAGAAATGCGGAAATTGTCTGGAATGCGGAAATTTTCCGCGTAATTGCTGCATAAAGGATATTATTTTATAAATATATGGTTTCCAATACTGATTTATTCACTTGTTTTAAGCTTTAATGCAAATAGATAAAATGCTATAAACATTGAAAATAAATGAAATTTTTAAAGATTTTATATCGTTTTGCTTAAGATCGGGCAGGTAACGGTGGGCTCTGATCCTGTATGGTTTTTGATCCCTATAAAGAGACTCGCTAAAAAGGAATTTTATGAAAAAAATTGGATGTCAGATTTACGCAGTCCTTTTTCTATCAGTATTGCTTCTATATGCGCAGAATGATGGACCTCGTTTTAAACAATTAACAATTGAGGATGGCCTTTCTCAGAGCAGAATAAGCGCGATCGTCCAGGATACAAAGGGATTTATCTGGTTTGGTACTGAAGATGGATTGAACCGGTATGATGGATACGAATTCAGGATATTTACCTTTGATCCAAAAGATTCAACATCTATTGCCAACAATGTGATCATCTCCTTAGCAGCCGGTGACTCGGGCAATGTTTGGATAGGAACCAGTTTCGGGGGATTAAATAAATATGATGCGAAAACCGGCAAGTTTAAGGCGTATCGTCATGATGCAGACAATCCGAATAGTATCTCCAGTAATCGTGTAGAGGATGTGTTCAGGGATCGTGAAGGAAATTTATGGCTTGCTACTTTTGGAAGTGGTTTTGACTTTTTTGATATCAATACAGAGAAATTCACCCGCTATGTGCATGCTCCGGCGGTTCCAAACACTGTTCGCAGCGATTTCATTAATTTCATTTATAGGGACAGCCGAGGTTCTGTGTGGATTGGAAGTGATGTCGGCCTGGATCGGTTTTATCCGACGACGAATACATTCAGACACTATACATATTCGCCAAATAATCCTGAGGGATTAAATGCACTAGACGTACAAAGTGTCTATGAAGATCGTCAGGGTAATATCTGGTTTGGCACGGTTGGAGGCGGATTAAATCGTTTTGATCCCCATAGCGAATCATTCTCTCATATTTTATTGGGTCCGGACGGTATCAACAGCAGAAGCAACTGGATTTCAGCAATACGAGAGGATAGAAATGGGATTCTCTGGGTAGGAACCTGGGGAGCTGGATTATATCAAATTGACAGACATACGAATGAAAACAGAAATTTTACTCATAATCCAACTGATATCAGCAGCTTAAGTCAGGACTATGTTAGCGTTATATTTGAGGATTTAACCGGCGAGTTATGGATTGGCACCGATCTGAATGGGGTGAGTAAGATAGATCGTTCAGCCACCAAGTTTAAAACGCTCTTAACCGTCTATGATGGTAATAATGCTATACAAATCGCGCAGGTTCGATCATTTTTGGAGGATGATCAGGGTATTTTATGGCTCGGTACTCAGGGTGCCGGACTCTATCGTCTGGACCGGCGAAAAAATAGTGTCATAAACTACAGATATCAACCAGGTCAATCAAACAGCCTTAATGGTAATCAGGTCCGAGCCATTTATCAGGATAACGCTGGTATCATATGGCTGGGAACAAACAATGGACTGAATAAATTTGATCCTGACATTGAAAAATTTACTCACATCTATATAAATCCGGAAGATCCCAATGATCCGGAGAACTTTATTAACTATCGGATCATTGAATTGTCAACCATGCCAGGTACAATATGGTTTGGATCCAATGGTGGGGGACTATGCCGCTATAATAAAAAAACCGGTGAGTTAAAACTGTATCAACATGAGGGCGAAAGTCAGAACATCCTACAACTTAATTTTGCCAGGACACTCTATCATTCTAAAAAGGATCGGAATATCATCTGGGTTGGTGCATTTGGCGGACTCAGTCGATTTAACATTCAGGATGAATCACTGAAAGGCTATGTCAATGATCCGGAGGATCCAAACAGCCTGAGCTCCAATAACATCATGGGCTTTTATGAAGAGAGCGATGGAAAATTATGGATCGCTACCTATGGAGGAGGTATCAATTATTTTGATCCGGTCACCGAAGAGTTTGAGGTTTTAACAAGCAACAATAGTAATTTACCCAGTAACTCCGTTTATGGGTTTTTACCTGATAATAATGGCTATTTGTGGATGAGTTCTAATCGGGGAATTTCGAAATTTGACCCGAGAAACAGGACATTCAAAAATTATACGGTAGAAGATGGTCTTCAAAGTGATGAATTTAATGGGGGCGCTTATTATCAAAGTAAATCGGGAGAAATGTTCTTTGGTGGTATCAGTGGGATCAATACCTTTTATCCGGAAAGTATTACCGATAATACCTACAAACCCCAAATTGAACTGACAGATTTCAAACTTTTTAATCAATCCATAGATATAGGAGAAGAAAGTCCTTTAAAGCAACATATTTCGGTAACAGAAGAAATTATTCTCAACTACTGGCAGAATGATATTGAAATAGAATTTGTTGCACTACATTATTATCGCTCGACGAATAATACATATGCTTACCGGCTTGATAATTATGATGATGACTGGCGTCTTGTAGGGACGACCCGATCTGCCGTGTATACCAATCTGGACCCTGGTGATTATGTCTTCCGTGTAAAGGCGGCAAATAGTGATGGTGTCTGGAATGAGAACGGGCCGGTATTGAGGATATATATCACCCCTCCTTGGTGGTCGACAACCTGGGCCTATATTGGATATGGGCTCATGTTTATTCTTGGTGTTTTTGCGGTCGATCGGGTACAGCGTTTACGGCTCACGCAGAGAGAAAGAAACAGGGCCATGATACGGGAGGCGGAATTACGAGCGCAGGCAGCAGAAAATGAAAATAAACGCAAATCCGATGAAATGGAAGAAGCAAGACGTCTTCAATTATCTCTCTTACCAGAGAAGTTACCGGAATTACCGAATCTGGAAATTGCTGTCTATATGAATACTGCAACGGAAGTCGGCGGTGATTATTATGACTTTAATATTTCGGCGGATGGTACATTGAATATTGCCCTCGGTGATGCAACCGGGCATGGGTTGCAGGCCGGAACGGTTGTTACCTTGATGAAAGGATTATTTAGTGCAGATTCCGGGCGGATGAATATTGATGATTTTTTAAAACAAAGCAATGATACGATAAAAGATCTTCGCTTTGGCAGGATGATGATGTCTTTTACCATGATAAAAATAAAGGATAAAGACATGCTCTTTTCATCGGCCGGCATGCCACCTGCCTACATTTTCAGAGCCTCAACCATGAAAGTTGATGAATTAAGTCTTCAAGACTTACCTCTGGGTGCAATGAAAGAATACAAATACCAGGTCCTCAAGGATAGCCTGGAAAGCAGAGATACGTTGCTACTAATGTCAGACGGATTACCGGAGCTCAAAAATCCTGATAATGAAATATTCGATTATTCACGTGTCGAGCAGGTTTTCAGAGATGTAGCCGGACAATCACCGCAAACAATCGTAGACCGGCTTGTCGATGCCGGCGAACTATGGCGAAAGGATCAGGCTCTGGATGATGATGTGACACTCATGGTCATCAAAGCACGCTAGCGTTCCGTGAAGTACTATGAAGGACAAGTGTTTTTAACCGCAAAGGACGCAAAGAAAAACTAGTAAATAATTTTTATCTATAAAGGCAAGAAGAAAAATAAATAATCCATATTCCGTGGAAATCAGTTTCATCTGTGTTATCCGTGGTCTATCAAATATTAAGAATGGCAAAAAATATGATTGGTGAAACAATTTTACATTATAAAGTTAAAGAGAAACTTGGTGAAGGGGGCATGGGTATCGTCTACCTGGCTGAAGATACAAAACTTGACCGGCAGGTGGCAATTAAGTCCCTGCCACAGCGGATTGCTGCCAACATGGAGGAACGCGAGCGATTTAAGATTGAGGCAAAAGCAGCCGCTTCACTCAATCATCCCAATATCAGTACCATCCATAATATCGAGGAAATTGACGATCAATTATTTATTGTGATGGAATATATTGATGGTCAGGAAATAAAGTCCATCGTAGGGGCGCATAATCATGCGCCCTTACAATTTGATATAATCATTGATTACGCCATCCAGATTGCCGAAGGATTGCAGGCGGCACATAACAAAAATATCGTTCATCGCGATATTAAAGCCGGAAATATTATGGTCACGGTCGATGGTCAAATTAAAATCATGGATTTTGGTTTAGCCAAAGTTCAGGGAAGTGAACAACTCACCCGTGAAGGAACCACCATTGGAACAGCTGCTTATATGTCCCCCGAACAAGCCAGTCATGAAGAGGTCGATGCACGCTCAGATATCTGGTCCTTTGGTGTTATTTTGTACGAGATGCTGACCGGAAAATTACCATTTAAGGGAGACTATGAGGCGGCGATTCTCTACGATATTGTACATACAGATCCTCAATCGATAAAAATCGTCAGACCCGATCTGCCGGAAAAATTGAGTGAAATTGTTAATCGGTGTCTGGAAAAAGACAGATCTAAAAGATACCAGACGGTATCTGAAATCATAGAAGATTTAAAATCTCTTCAATCTATGTCGAGGATTACTGAAGATTCCAGATCAGGAGCAAGATTGGATAGTTCCTCCTCATTTGATAGTCACGTCAATCAAAAGCAAGCCTCTCCTTCAAAAAAAATGCGGATATTTATAATATCATTATTGGTCAGCATTATCTTGGTTATTAGTATTTTTATCTTCTCTGATAAGTCAGAAACGGAAAGCGCCTTCTCAAATAAGAAGATGTTGGTGGTCCTGCCATTCAAAAATCTGGGTGCTGCAGAACAGGAATATTTTGCGGATGGTATAACCGGAGAAATTACCTCCCGGCTTTCAGGATTATCTGGACTGGCTGTTATTGCTCGCTCGAGCGCAATGCAGTATAAAAATACTGAGAAAACAATTCAGCAAATTGGAAAAGAGCTTGGTGTAGAATATCTGTTGGAAGGTACCGTTCAATGGGAAAATTTCGATGATGGAAATAAAAGAGTTCGTGTCAATCCCGAACTGATTCAGATCAGTAATGCCACACAGATTTGGTCAAAACCGTATGAAGCAGATTTTTCAAGCGTCTTTAAACTTCAATCTGAAATTGCCACACAAGTAGCTACAGCGATGAATGTTACACTGCTCTCGGGTGAAGAAAAATCAATTGAACAGCAATTAACCACAAATTCTGAGGCCTATGATTACTATTTAAGAGGATTGGAATATCACCTGGATACGTATGATTTAGAGTTATGGCAAATTGCTCTTCAAATGTACAACCGGGCAATAGATCTTGATCCTCAGTTTGCTGCTGCTCATGCGAGAATATCCAATCTACATTCCGATATGTATTGGTTTCACTATGATCGCTCAGAAAATCGTTTACAGATGTCCTGGGAGGCGATTAAAGAGGCGGAACAGATTAATCCAAATCTTTATCTTCTTCACAATGCTAAGGGGTGGTATTATTATCATGGATTTTTAGAATATGAAAAAGCACTGAAAGAGTTTTACAAAGCCCTGGAATTTCATCCAAACGATGAAGATGCATATATGGGTATCGCTTCCGTATTACGAAGACAGGGCGAAATTGATGAAGCGGCGATTATGTTCAAAAAAGCAATTTCAACGAATCCTCGCTCATCATTAAATTATGACCAACTGGGTGAAACCTTGTTTCTTCTAAGGCAGTATGATGAAGCCCGTAAAAATCTTGAACACTCAATATCACTGACACCTGATGATGCTGTAGCATATCCGTTTTTAGCACATACTTATCTTATCCAAGATCAGAATACCAGAAGAGCCCGTAAATTACTTGAGGACCATTTAAAAAATGCCGGAGGACGAATAAATGAATTTCGGTTTTATCTTACTGCCTTTGATCTGTTTGATCGGAAATATGATAATGCCCTTCAACAAATTAATAAAATGTCCTTCGTAAATACACAATTTCGATTCCTCCCTAAAGAGCTTCTGGCCGCCAGGGTTTATGGATTTAAAAAAGATACTGAACGGATGGCTGAGTCCTACAAAAAGGCTCGCCAGATTATGGAAGTAAAAATTGAGGAAGCGCCTGAAGATGAACGGTATTATAGCTCACTTGGTATTATTTATGCCGGTTTGGGAGATAGGGAGAAGGCAGTTAAATATGGTATGAAGGGAATGGAATTGTTACCAGTATCTAAAGAAGCCTGGCGGGGCTCATTTCGCGAGGAGGATATGGCGATAATTTATACCATGTTAGGTGAAGACGACAAGGCAATTGAACTATTGGATCAGCTGCTGTCACGCCCATATGATTTGTCTGTGACATGGTTAAAACTGGATCCAATGTGGGATTCTTTAAGAGATAATCCTCGTTTTATTTCCTTACTGAGTAGACATACAAAATAAATTATGCTAAAGCGAAGCGATTAAATAACTACCCAGGATTAAGATACATGGATAGGCTTAATAAATCAGCAGGTAAATTTGGAATTAGTCTTGATTCTATTGTCAAACAGACAACTGAAATCGATAAAGTACAGAGATGTCATCTTAAGACAGGTGATTATGTGTATGTTAAAACACTAAATTCGGTATATGTGATTCGTAAGAGAGAAGATAATCTTTATGAGGTTTCAGGAGGTTGGTTTGATCGTAGGGGGTTATCGCCAAAAGTTATAGCAATCAGAGGATGCACCTGGGGTGGCAGTATAATCAATCTTGGGATCGTTGCTGCACGTGGATTATTGATAGAGTTTGGCAATAATCTGCTCACCAGCCCAATTCGGAAGATTATTGTGATTAAATCCAGGCAGTTAAATTAATTATCTTGCCATGGATAAGATTTTTTAACCGCCAAGAACGCAAAGGAAAATTTAATATAATTATTTACTTAGCGTCCATTGCGGTTAAAAAGCTTAACAGAGTTGCGAAAATCTGTAGACTAGGAAAATGAATGATTGGTGAAAAAGTATTACATTACAAAATACTCGACAAACTCGGTGAAGGCGGTATGGGAGTAGTCTATCTTGCTGAAGACACCAAACTCAAACGCCAGGTGGCAATCAAATTTTTACCCCGGCATATTGCTGTCAATAGTGAAGAACGTGAACGGTTTAAACTGGAAGCACAAGCAGCAGCCGCTCTCAATCATCCCAATATCACTCAGATCTATGCAATCGAGGAATCAGATGATGATATGTTTATCGCGATGGAATATGTTGACGGACAGGAATTAAAATCGTTTGTAGGGGCGCATCACAATGCGCCCCTAAAGATGGAAAAGGTCATCGATATCACTAGGCAAATAGCTGGAGGATTAAAAGCAGCGCACGGAAAAAATATAGTACACCGAGATATAAAATCTTCTAATATTATGATAGCCGAGAATGGACAGGTCAAAATTATGGATTTTGGCCTGGCGAAATTGAATGGAACCAGTGACTTAACAAAAACAAGTTCGACTCTTGGTACGACTGCCTATATGTCTCCTGAACAAATTCGTGGTGAAGTCGTTGATAAACGTTCAGATCTCTGGTCTCTTGGGGTGGTTCTTTTTGAGATGCTGAGTGGGGGGCATCCATTTAAGGGTAATTATGAGGCAGCGATTATTTATGAAATTCTGAATGAGCAACCTCAGGATATCAGGAAATCACGATCGGATATTCCGGATAATATTATTGAATTGTTATCAGATTTACTTAATAAAGATAAAAATCAACGCATCTCTGATGCAGCAGAAATAATTAACAGACTGAGAGAAAAACCTGAAAAGATTAGCCCTGAAACTAAAGATAATTCAATTGCCGTTTTATACTTTGAGAATATGAGTCCGGATAAAGACAATGACTATTTCTGTGCCGGGATGACTGAGGACATCATTATTGATCTCTCCAAAATACATGACATCAGAGTTGTTCCCAGAACCGATGTTCTTGCTTTTAGTCATAACAAGGTGAACACACAGAAGGCAGGTGAGATACTCAATGTTTCCTATATATTAGAAGGAAGCGTTCGGAAAGCTGGCAAACAATTAAGGATCACCGCTCAGTTGATTGATGTTAAGGCTGGATTTCAGGTATGGGCCGAGCGTTATGACAGAATGATGGAAGATGTATTCGAAATTCAGATGGAAGTGGCAGAAAAAATTAGCCAGGCGATGAAAATATCGCTTACAAAATCTGAAAAGAAATCACTTGCTCAAAAACCGACAGAGGATTTACGAGCCTATGATTTTTATTTAAGAGGTAGAGAATTTCTTTTAGCCCATGGTGAAAATAATAATGAAAATGCAATTAAAATGTTTGAACTGGCATTAAGTATCGATCCAAACTATGCGCTGGTATATGTTGGATTGGCCGAGGCTTATGCGCAAAAACACTGGGCATTTGACGGAGATGTTCGTTGGCTCGAAAAGATGAAAGAGGTGAATAAGAAAGCACTTGAACTGGATCCGGATTTGATTGAAGCCCAGTTTGGACGAGGTTTGGTTGCCCATTTTGAAGAAAAGTTTGATGAGGCTAGAGAGATATTTGATGCGATAAATAGTAAAAAGAAGGATTTTTATCCTGCTTTACTATGGTCCGGTGTCGTATCTCAAATCCAAAAGGATTATCAAAGAGCACTTGTTAAACTGAAAGAAGCAGCTGCATTGAAAACGTATAGCGAAGAACCGTGGCTGCATATTGCCCACTGCTATCAATATCTTGGAGATACAGAATCCTTGATAAAGGCTGAGGACAAATTATTGGAAAATGTTCAAAAGAAATTAGAAGCGAATGCCAATGATGCAACCGCCCTGAGCCGAATGGCAGCCACATATGCTAAAAGAAAACAGAAAAAGAAAGCCTTAGAGATTGTAGAAAAACTATTAGAACTGGCACCGACTGATGGGCTTGTTATGTACAATTGTGCTTGTACATATGCATTATTATCTGTTAAAGATAAAGCTCTTGAGTTTTTGGAGAAAGCGCTTGAAAAAGGATACAAAAACATTCTTTCATGGGTTGACCAGGATCAGGATTTTGATGCATTCAGGGATGACGAAGAATTCAAACAGTTAATTAATAAATATACGGGATAATTATTTTTAAACACGAAAGACTCGAAGTTCACGAAGAAATAATAATTTCTAGTCTGTGTGCATCCGTTGATTCCGTGTCATCCGTGGTCTACTGTACATTAAGAATGGCAAACATTTACGATTGGTGAACAAGTTCTACACTACAAAATACTGGAAAAACTCGGCGAAGGGGGTATGGGTGTTGTTTATCTGGCCGAAGGTTTGCAGGATGCAATTGATGCCAAAGAGTACTTACCCGGAATAAAAGGGGAGTTGTAACTGAGCCAAATATATTTTGTTACATTATATACTGCCCTCTAAAGTTTACGGAAAATTAAAAATTACTATAATTTAGTACTTCGGATTTTTTTTGAAGATATTTTTGTTCTGTAGCTGATTTTATTGCTAATTTATTGAAAGATAATAAGTCATCTGACTGGAAAAGATCCTATAAATTAGTGATATACCATTGCCGAATTCCTGATCGAGGACTATTGTTCCTTTCAAATCATTCAATAATCTAAATATTGACACTGACTTCCTTAAAATACGTTTCTGAATCTCCTGTCAGATAATTGATCAACTTCTATCAAAATTAATCAGCGATTCATTATATTGACGAGTGGATAAAATGCTGGGAAAACAAATATTACATTACAGAATTATTAAAAAACTTGGTGAAGGTGGGATGGGTGTGGTGTACTTGGCTGAGGATACCAAACTCAAACGCCAGGTAGCGATTAAATTCCTTCCGGGTCATGTCTCCATTAAGAGTGAAGAACGTGAACGGTTTAAAATTGAAGCCCGGGCAGCAGCAGCTTTAAATCACCCCAATATTACCACCATTTATGCAATCGAAGAGACCGATGATCAAATATTTATAGTGATGGAATATATTCAAGGGCAGGAATTGAAGAACGTTGTAGGGGCGGGTTCACAATCCGCCCCTACAGTGAATGAAATTGTAAATTTGACCATCCAAATTGCCGAGGGATTACAGGTGGCCCATGAGAATGGAATTATTCACCGGGATATCAAATCCTCGAATATTATGATTACAGAAGGTGGTAAGATCAAGATCATGGATTTTGGATTGGCAAGATTCAAGGGTTCCGCTCATGTTACAAGGGAAGGGACGACTATTGGGACTGCAGCCTATATGGCTCCGGAACAGGCCAGAGGTGATGAGGCAGATGAAAGATCTGATATCTGGTCACTTGGAGTAGTCATTTATGAAATGTTATCAGGGCAGTTACCCTTTAAGGGTAATTATGAACAGGCAGTGATTTATGCTATCCTAAATGAAGAGCCCGAACCAATCAGTAAAAATATTTTCGAAGTAAATGATAGAATTGTAAAGATTATTAATCAATCTTTACAGAAGGACGTACAAGAAAGATATCAAACTGTTAAAGATCTTTTAAATGATCTCAGGGATGTTCACAAATCCGAACATACTGATATTGAAGAGGCAAAACCGACTTTAACGTTTAAGAACTTAGTCCGCAAACCTAAGATCATGATCCCTGCGGTGATCTTTTCCATCTCCTTATCGTTTTTTATTTATAATTGGATTGATCGGACAGCTAAAGAAAAACAGGCGCGGCAGACCATAGTACCGTTGATCGAAGAAGGGATTAAAGACCTTCCATGGACCGGTGAAGGACCATATGCATGGGAAGCGTACCAACTGGCAAAACAGGTAGAACCTTATTTGGCGGATGACCCTTCATTTCAAAATCTTCTCTCACAGTTTACAAGAAAAATAGTAATTTATTCGAATCCCTCAGGGGCTCAAGTTTATATAAGACCCTATGCAGAACCAGAAACTGAGTGGCAATTTTTAGGCAGTACCCCTCTTGATAGTGTTATCGTACCAATAGGGTTTTCAGAAGTTAAATATGAGCGAAGGGATCATCGCCCGGTTTATGATTTGATCTGGAACGCATTTTTCCTGAATGATACTATCAGAAGCAGATTATTGAGAGAAGATCAAATTCCTCCGGAAATGGAATTGTTGCCTGATGAGGCAAATTGGTATGAAATATCGGCTGCTCCTGCCAGTCTTCACATGCCAGGATTAGAAAATACAGAATCGGTGGCTATTGGAGATTATTTAATGGATCGATATGAGGTGACCAACGACGAGTATAAACAATTTGTTGATGCAGGAGGGTATGAAGATCCGAAATACTGGAAATATCCTTTCGAGGATAAGGGTAAGAAATTCACTTTTCAGGAGGCAATGAAAATCTTTCAGGATCGAACCGGTCGAAGCGGACCTTCATCCTGGGAGGTGGGCACTTATCAGCAAGGAAAGGAAAATTTTCCGGTTTCCGGGATTAGCTGGTTTGAAGCAGCAGCCTACGCAGAGTTTGTTGGGAAACAATTACCAACGATTTATCACTGGGACCGCGCTGCCCTGACCTGGGCCAGCTCTGATATTATTCCAGTAAGCAATATTGTAAATGGAGGGCAGCCAGTACCGGTTGGTAGCACTCGAAGTATGACCCGTTTTGGTATCTACGATCTGGCGGGAAATGTCAGAGAATGGTGTTTTAATGAAAGCAGTCGAGGAGGAAGATTCATACTGGGCGGAGGATGGAGTGATCCGGCATATGCCTTCAACGATGCTTTTGCTCAATCACCCTTTGACCGTTCTGAAATAAACGGATTTCGTTGTATGAAGTACCTGGATGGAAAAGAAATAGCGGAGAATCTGAAGCGGATGATTGAAATGCCATTCAGAGATTTTTATGGTGAACCCAAAGTATCAGAGACAACATATGCTTATTATTTAAAACAGTTTGATTACGATGACACTCCACTAAACGCTGTTATTGAATCAGAGGAAGACTCTGTTGGTTGGATGAGACAAAAAATTTCTTTTGATGCCGCATACGGTAATGAAAAAATGATGGCCTATCTCTTTATACCTAAAAATACGCAGCCACCATTTCAAACTGCTGTTTATTTCCCAGGTTCAGGGGCTATTCATCGTCGATCGAGTGACCATTTACAGTTTAGCAATAGTAACCGATTTTTCATCCAGAGCGGGCGGGCATTCATGATACCAATTTATAAGAGTACTTTCGAACGCGGTGATGATTTACATTCAGATTACCCTGAAGAGACAAATTTCTGGAAAGAACACGTGATTATGTGGGGTAAAGATCTGAGCCGTTCGATTGATTATCTTGAATCAAGGGATGATATTGATGTAGATAATTTGATTTATTGTGGTTACAGTTGGGGAGCAGCCATGGCTTCAATATATCTTGCCACAGAGATGAGATTTAAGGCGGCAATTCTTGTCGTTGCCGGACTCAACTTTCAACGCGCTTTTCCGGAAGTAGATGAAATTAATTATATCTCCAGAATTAAAATCCCGGTATTAATGCTCAATGGCAAATACGACTTCTTTTTCCCATATGAGACATCACAATTACCATTTTTTGAATTATTGGGTACGCCTCCTGAACATAAGAAGCTGTCTCTCTATGAACGAGGTCATTCGGTTCCTAATACCCAGCTGGCCAAAGAATCGCTGGACTGGATGGATCGCTACTTAGATCCGGTGCAAAAATAATTCACTTCAGCAACAAACCAGGTTGAGACGCGTATACTCAGAACAACGGTGGGTGATATACTGACTGATATTCTCATTGAAGACATATAAAAAAAAACATCTTAATTATTTTTGCCTTATTTCTCTACTGCAAATAGCAATTTTACCTTCCAATCTGTTTGCTTTCCATACTGATAAACGCCCGGAAGAATATCTCCTCAACATTTGGACGGTGGAAGATGGCTTACCACAAAACACCATCCAGGCTTTACTTCAAACCGCCGACGGATTCATATGGATCGGTACCCCCTCAGGACTGGTTCGATTTGATGGCTTAAATTTCAAAAATTATACACGCTGGGATATACCCGGTTTAGTGGATGATAATATTACTTGTCTTTATGAGGATCACACTAAAGCGTTGTGGGTTGGTACAGAAGATGGAGGTGTCTGTAAACTTAAAGACGGCCGTTGGGATTATTACTCAATAAATGATGGATTATCCAGTAATCGTATCCGGGCTATATCAGGGGATTTTGAGGGATCAGTATGGGTGGGAACAGAATATGGCCTGAACCGCATAAAGGGTAAGGTTATAGAGGTTTATACAGAAAAAGATGGTCTCTATGATAATACGATTACGGCCCTGACAATCGATAGTTGGAACAATTTATGGATCGGTACTTTCAGAGGAGGATTGGCAAAATTTAATAAAGAGATCTTAACCGTCTTTGGATACCAGGAAGGATTGAAAAGCTTATCGATTCGAACTCTCTTTTCAGGAGAAAAAGGATTCCTCTGGATTGGAACGCTCGAGGGAATGTATTATATCAAAAGAAAAGAGAATATAGTCCATCAGGTTAATGGGACCTCGTACACCCCGGTTAATACGATTCTCAAGAATTCAATAGATGAATTATGGATCGGTACGATGGTCGCCGGGGTAAAACGGATGAATTCTACGACCTTAGAGCGTCAGCCTTTAAAAAATATACTTCCGGATGAATTTATCCATTGTGCGATTAAAGATGATGCAGGCAATATTTGGATAGGAACCGACAGCGGCGGCCTGCTGCAGTTAAAGCCACGTAGAATATTCAATATTACAACCGAGAAAGGTTTGCCGGATAATACCACAACTGCAGTGCTCAAGGATCGATATGGTTCGATCTGGATTGGAACCAAAAACAAAGGACTGAGCAAAATTCAACAGGATGATTCATGGCATATATACAATACATCAAACGGTTTATCGAGCGACAGGATAAAGGTTCTATATGAAGATTTAGATGGATATCTCTGGGTTGGAACCGAAAATGGGGGCATTAACATATTAAAAAATTCTATAATAAATTCAAAACTGAGTATTAACAATGGATTATCCTCTAATGATATAAATACTATACTTGAGGATGATCTGGGAACGATTTGGATAGGAACAGAAAAGGGTCTTAACAGTTATAGCAAGGGAAGAATATTAACTTATGAAGCATCTAAAGATTCGGAAAATCTTGTTATTCATGTCCTTTTACAGTCAAAGTCGAAGATATTGTATGCAGGAACCAATAACGGTGTTTATCAACTCATTGGAAATTCACTAAAACCGCTCATTCAAAATTATTCCTTTCAAACTAAAGTCGTCTCACTATATGAAGACGATGAAAATACTCTCTGGATAGGAACAAATGGTGACGGACTTTTCATATGGTATCGGGGGGAACTTCACAATATTTCCAAAAAGGATGGATTGCATGATAATTTTATCTTAAGTATTACAGAAGATGAAAAAAATAATCTTTGGATGAGCAGTCATTCCGGCGTCTTTGTGATAAAACGCAAAAATATAGTCGGATTCTTAGATGATGAAACCAATCAGATTCATTCGACCTGGTATAGTGAGTCAGAAGGTATGGCTAGTCGACAATGTATCGGCGATGGTCAACCTTCAGTGTTCAGAACGGATGACGGTCGATGGCTATATCCAACGGTAAATGGTGTGTCTGTTATAGATTATGCTTACCTGAAAGATTATTGTACTTCACCACGGATTCACATCGACTATATTTTATGCAGTGAAGACACAGTCGTGACCAAAGGAGAAAAAATCCCAAAGTTGGGTGGTGATATGGTACGTATAGGGTTTACTGCGATTGAATTTGCTGCTCCGGATAAAATCAGCTTTAAATACAAACTTGAGGGATATGATCAGGATTTCCAATATCTTGATTTAAATACTGATCGAACTGTCACCTATCATAATCTTAGTTTTGGCGAGTACACATTTCAGTTGTTGGCTGCCAACAATGAATTGAAGTGGAACGAAGAAGCGGCAACAGTTTTATTTTATATCAATCCACCTTTTTATCTTACACCGTCTTTTATGCTAATTGCTGTCGCTTTTGGCATAACAATCAGTTCTGTGTTGGTTTATCGCAATCATCAACGTAAGCGAAAAAAGCGACAGAACAAGTATAAAACATCACATCTCGATTTATCCAAAATTGAAGATCATGTTCAAAATCTTGAGAACATTATGATGCAAGAAAAATTATTTCTTGATCCTGATCTGACTCTTGCCAGTCTGGCACGTCGTTTGAAACTCCATTCCAATCATATTTCAAGAATCATCAATGAACAATTCGGCATGAGTTTTAACGATTACATCAATAAATATCGTGTTGAAGAAGTTCAAAAAAGATTAATCAATCCTGGATACGCCGATAAAACAGTGCTGGAAATTATGTATGAAACCGGATTTTATTCAAAATCCGTATTTAATGCCGCTTTTAAAAAATTTACCGGCATGACCCCCTCAGAGTATCGTAAAAAGAATAATTGAAATATAGGCAGCATTCTTCCTTTCCCCACATTATGTATAGACCACGGATAACACGGATTTAACGGATTTTCACGGATCTAGTGGTTATGTTATTGTTGGGATAAATAGTTGTTTGACTGCATATAAAAGTATCAAGCGATTATATTCTTTAACAATAACAAAGCTTAAAAAATCAGTTAAATCCGTGTTATCCGTGGTCTATTAATATTTCAGTTTGCACCGGAAATGTAGTATGGAATTGTAATTCCGAACGGGTCCCATGTTCTACATTATAATCACGGACGACATATTAAAAGATAATTTGTATATATATGGCAATTAAAAACTAAATCGAATTTAACTCACCAAAATCTATTTAACTTTAGGAGGGTAAAATGAGAAAGACTTTTGGAATTTTTATTATTGCCGCAATGGTGCTTTTAAACTGGGATGTTTCTTTTCCGCAGGAGATGAAGGAAATCAACAAGACCTTTGATGCAAAGAAAAATTTACGGATCGAAACGGTCAGTGGAGATTGTATCCTCAAAGCCAGTGAGAACGGAAAAATTACTGTAAATGTCAAATACGCAGAAAGAATTGAAGATACATTCGAAGCCGATATTCAGGAAAAAAGTAATTCGATCAGAGTAAAAGAACGATGGTACGGCCGAAATTCCGGTGGAAGAGTGGAATGGACTATCAGTGTCCCTGCAGAGGCAGAAATTGAGTTTTCAACTGCTTCAGGTGATTTGTCAGTAGAAAGTATAAATAATGAGGTTGATGCAAGCACAGCCTCGGGTGATGTTACCGTCGAGGATTCAGGGGGAGAATTAGAGGTGAGCACAGCAAGCGGCGATATCACAATCAGGAATTCCAAAGGGAAATTTGATTTTTCAACGGCAAGCGGTGATATCAAATCTTCTGAAGTAGACGGCGAACTTGATTTTAGCACAGCCTCGGGTGATATAAAAATACGAGGTTCCCAGGCAAGGTTTGAGTTAAGTTGTGCAAGTGGAGATATAGAGGCTTCAGAAGTCGTGATCGATGATGAAAGTGAATTTTCCACTGCCTCTGGTGATGTAGACGTCAGTTTAGAAAAATCCTCAGAGTACGACCTTGATCTTTCTGCCGCCTCCGGTGATGTAACACTAGACTACGCCGGAAACGATGTAAAGGGTTATTTTGAATTCAGGGCAAAAAAACGTAGTGGAAGTATCCGTTCGCCGATAGATTTCGATCGGGAAGAAGAATATGGCAGAAATGGTGATGAATATGTTAAAAAATCGTTTACCAGGGGAGGGGATTCACCTAGAATTTATTTATCAACTGCTTCCGGCAGAGCGATGTTGAAGGAATGATGCGAATCCCGGGATACGCGATCCGTGATACGGGTCAAATCCTGGATGATTTGATCCTGATGTGCCGACTGGAAGGAGGCGTATTAATCGGGGATATGTGATATGGGATGTGAGATATGCGATGTGGAATAAGAATATTTGTCGGAATTCGGAATTGGGAATTTGGAATTATTTAGGATTTAGATATTCGAATTTAGAATTTCATAATGTAGGGGCATGGCGTGCCATGCCCAATGTAGTGCAGATGAAAATGTAGATTATTTTGTCGGGGTGGGTTCCTGCCGTAGGCCGCGTTTCACTGGGTGCCCCGCCAAAATAAATGATAAACCTACATTAGGTTTATAAATGTGAGCTAATAAAGGAGGTTTTTAAATGAATCGAAAAGTTAATTGCATGACAATTATGTCATTGATATTTGTACTGTGTATAGGGTTGTTTGCGCAGGGAAAAAAAGAAATTAAAAAATCATTTGATCCGAAGGAACGAGTTGAAATCGAGCTGGTGCTTGGTGATTGCCTGCTTAAAGCAAGCCCTGATAAAAATATTCATGTGCAAGTCGTATATACATATGATGATGATTATTTTGAAGCTGTATTCAGAGAAAAATCAAATTCACTTGACATTCGTGAAAGATTTCATGGTGAAAATGAAGGAGGATATTCAAGGTGGACGATTATGGTTCCCAACGATTTAGACGTTGAGTTTGAATCTGCTACAGGGAGTTTAAATCTTGAGGGCGTCTCCGGAAAATTTGAAGGAAGCAGCGGTACAGGAAGCATCGAAGTATTAGATGCAAAAGGAGAGTTTGAATTAAATTCCGGGACGGGAAGTGTTTCAGTGGAAAACTCGGAAGGCGAATTCGACCTGAATTCCGGAACCGGTCGGGTTAAAATTGAAGATTGCAAAGGTGAATTTGATGCGAATAGTGGCACGGGAAGGGTTCGTGCCCATGATATCGTCATCGAAGTCGAAGGAGAATTCAATTCAGGAACTGGTGATGTAGAAGTATCTCGGCCACAAGGGGAAGATTTTGATCTGTCACTTAGTTCCGGAACCAATGATGCAACCCTCATAATGGATGGATTACCAATCGAAGGATATTATGAATTTACAGCAAGCGCCCGTAGCGGTGACATAGACTGCCCCATCGATTTTGATCGGGAAGAAGAATATGAAGACGACGGAGACACCATACGAAAATCATTTACCCGCGGCAAAAAGAGTCCAAGGTATTATATCAGCACAGGTACAGGAACGGCAGAGCTGAAAAGGTAACCTCAGTGCTCGGCTCTCGGTTCTCGATACTTGAAATGGCTTAATATATTCCCCCTCTCCTTCAAAGGAGAGGGGGCTAGGGGGTGAGGTCCTTTAAAATTTCAATTACTGCAATTTGATTATCTTAATACCTCATTCCGATATCTCAAAAGAGCCTTATAAATTCGAACATTCACCAATGCACCTGTAATACCCGTATGTAGTTCTGCAATTTGGGGTTCATCAGGTATACCGTAATATTGCATGATCTGATCACCTGTAAGATCTCTTAGACCCAAACCCCAGGCCATGGAGGGAATATCTAATATAAAATAATGGTACAACTGACGCCATGTCTTATTAACTGAGCGAAAGAGGTGATCCAAAAAGGCTGCATCAAAATGACTATTATAGGCAACCATCAACACATGTTTATTTTTAGCGACGTTTGTGTGAAATGAAATGATACTGTCAACAGCAGCTGCCGGAGAATGAGCACCTAATTTAATCCATTTTTCAGAATTAAAAGCATTGACTTCAAATGCTTTTGGTGAGAGCCTCTGCGGATGTTCAGGTTGTATACGCAAATACAGGCTGTCTAAGATTTCACCCTCAACAGTAGTCATGACGATGCCGATATCAATCATCTCATGATAGCCTGGCAATAATCCTGTGGTTTCCACATCAATATGGGCTAAAAGCCATTGTTCAGGTACCTCGTGGGGAAATACAATATTTATATCTGATTCAAGCTTTTCGAGTCCGGGAACTTCAGCGTCATTACAGGAAAATAACAGTAAAATGGAAAGAAAGAAGAGATATTCTCTCTGAAGATGGATTGATCTCTTCAATCCCACGATGTCAGCAAAACTCTTCACATTATTCAACTATTATCCTCCCTAAAATTTCTCAGATTATTCAAGTCGATCTTCTCATTAGAGAATTTTTCCAGATCTATTTCCAGTAAATTAGCAAGGTCGCAAATATTCCAGATCACATCAAACATTTCATGACCAAGTTTGCGTTTTAATTCAATCAAATTCTGGTCTGATTGATCCAATTTGATAAGTTCATTGCTTAATTCACCAAGCTCAGATATGAGAAAGCGAAATCTTTGATCAATGCTTCTGTCAACCCAATTATTTTTCTTGCAGAGTTCTTCTGCATGTTTTTGTATATCACTCAGTTTCATTTGTCTGATTTGTCACAAATTTTTGATGGAGAAATTGATAAATTATAATATCAATATATAAAAGTGAGATATAAAAATAAATTAAATAAATTTTCATACGATTCTCATTTTATTTTAATTTTACTCTAATTATTTTTTTATTATATTAGGCTACCGGCGTGTCGACTAGAATACCCGACTTTTTAAAAAAGGATGGATACTCAAAAGGGAATTTTATCTTACCTCCTATCTGCAACATTGAGTAAAACTTAATTTGGGCTTTGGGGAAATACTCATACCCGGTGCTTAATGAAATTAATGGTGGGTTTGGTTTCTTTAACACAGAATTCTTCTGAAACATTTTAATTTTAGAATGAAAAAATATTTTCGCCTTTCAATTTTGGTTATTTCTATTCTGTCAGTTGTCCCTGAAATATTCGGGCAGGCTCCTCCCCGGAACCGAGACCGGGTTACTGTGGATGTTTTACCTAAACCTTTTATTGATGACTATTACAAGTATCATGATGTCGGTAATCTTGGAATGACCGTCACGAATTTCGGTCTTCTGGGGCAGGGATATTTATCCTCTTTGCAGGATCAGCCATCTTGTCAATACAGATATCGCTCCAGATTAGAAAAGGAGCGAGTTGAACACTTTTCTTATGCCGGCTTATGGTTTGGCGGCATTGGTGGGATGAACGGGGAGGATAGAGTTTTAGTTTCAACGGCAATCATCGATGGTGTGTTCGAGTATGGTGAAGCAGGGTTTGAATTTACAACTTCGCCAAATCCGGAGGATGTTGTCCGGGAAAGATCCTCTATTGTCACCTCACCCTTGTTTGATCCTCAGGCAATCTCACACCAGGATTTATTTAGTGATTTTACAGACAGGAACAAAACCGTACCCGGCACAGAGATCGAAATTATCGATCATACCCCACTTGGTGTTAATGTGCGCCTGGAATCTTATGCCTGGAATTACGCCTATGCTGACGCTTTTATTATCCTCAATTATACATTTGTGAATATTTCAAACCATCCGATACGAGATATCTATGCTGGAATATGGGCCGATGCTTCAGTAGCGAATATGAATTATACAAGTAATTATGAACCAGGCGGTGGATTTACATGGTATGATAATCTTAATGGATTTGATAAAGAATATAATATGGGATATCAGTTTGATGTGGATGGAGATAATGGATTTGCTGAGAGCTATTTAGGCATAAGAGCTCTGGGAGCATCCGTGCCACGCGATTTATATCAGGTCCATTATGATCAGTGGGAATGGTCAAATGCTTCTGATCCCAATTTTTTCATGCCGAGTACAGATGAGGAAAGATATCAAAAACTATCTACCACGCCTCTTGTCCCGATTCCAACCAGTGCAGATGATCAGGCCAGTTGGATGATCCTGCTTTCAATGGGACCATTAGGTGATCTGGAACCCGGAGAATCTTTGAATGCTGTATTCGCCATTGTCTGCGGATTTTGGGAAGGTTCTGGTTCTAATTCTGCAAACCGCCGTAAAAATTTACGAATTAATTCCGACTGGGCTCAAATTGCTTATAATGGAGAAGATGTGGATGCTGATGGAAAACTGGATCCGGATGAAGATACAAACGGTAATGGCCGCCTTGATCCTGAAGAAGATGAATACCGACCGGATCTGGATTTGAATGGGAACGGACACTGGGATTTGGGTGAAGAAGTATTTGGGGATGGAGACGGGAACCTGGATATCTTTGAAGATTCATATTCAAATTCACAACGTGGAATTGCAGATTCAAACGGTGTCATTGATCGCTATATATTACCTTCACCCCCACCATCACCGAATCTTGCAGTCATCCCAGGAGACGGAAAAGTTAGTCTTTACTTCGATAATTTACCAGAAGATTTTGAGGATCCGATTACACGGGAAAAGGACTTTGAAGGGTATCGTATCTATGGGGCCCCAAAAACGGTCGGCAGTACAGAAGAAGCGACACTCATGGCACAGTTTGACGAGATCGATAGTATTGCTCTGGGATATGAAACTGGATTTGAAGCGATAAGGTTTGACACAACAATTAATGGTAAAGACTATCAGTATCGGTTTGTAAATGAAAATTTACTGAGTGGTTGGCCCGGTAGATATTTTTATGCAGTGACATCCTATGATAAAGGCAATCCAGATAACAACATGCCCAGTATGGAAAGTTCAATCAATGAGAATTTGACTTATGCGGTTCCGGGCAGGCCTATATCACAAACTGCACAAAGAAAAATTTATGTTTATCCCAATCCATACAAGGCCGGTGCCTTGTGGGATGGATCGGGGACCAGGGATAGGTTGATCTGGTTTGCCAATTTGCCGGCACGGGCAACGATCCGAATATATTCGCTGGCCGGTGATTTGATTGATGAGATACAACATGATGCAAATTCTTATAATGGCAGAGATATCGATTTACTGTCACAAAGAGCAGCCTCAGAGAAGACAGTTTACTCCGGGGGTGAACATGGGTGGGATCTTATCTCAAAAAATGACCAGGCAATTGCGACAGGATTATATTTATATTCTGTAAAGGATGAAGATACAGAAGAGATCTATACAGGAAAATTTGTCGTGATAAAATAGAGAGGTCTTAAAACGTCTTCAGGAAATATAATTTTTTGATTAGTCTCGGAATATTGGTTCAGAATAAAAATATAAAACGAAGGAGGTCAAACATTTAAACTTCAGTTTTATTATGGAATTCATTTAATCATTTATCTATAGGAGGGAATGCTTTATGAACAAATTTTTACTAACAGTATTACTCACTGTTATGACGGTTTTTACCGTCATGGGACAACAGGTCGTGACGATTTATGATATTCAGTACACGACAGATCCGTCCGGCGATTCACCGTTGAAGGATTCAACTGTTACGGTTACCGGTATCGTTACTGCTGAGCATCGCGGAGATGTAAGAGCCAATGGAGGTCTTTCCGGCAGTTATTTCCATATGCAGGATGCATCAGCTCCCTGGAGTGGTATTCAGGTATTCTATAGTGGTGATTACGCGGCTGAGGGAGACAGTATTACGATAACCGGAACCGTGGATGAGTATTTTGGAAATACGGAAATTGTTGATGTAACATCCTATATTTTACACAACTCACAAAATGAACTACCGGCCCCGTTAGAAGTTACCACGGCTGATGTTGATTCTTCAGAAGCCTATGAGGGTTGTCTGGTAAGAGTTACGGATGTAACCGTAACTGAGGTTGAACTGGATCAGTATCATGAATTCAGAGTCAGTGACGGTTCAGGAAATGTCAGAATTGATACACGAGCTGAATTTTATTACAGGGCTGTCCTTGATGATGTGCTTGAGTCACTCACCGGTGTCGTTATGTATAGTTTTGGTGAGTATCAGATTTTTCCCCGTCTGGCCTGGGATGTTGTCGAAGGTGGCGAGTTTACCCGTATACAATGGTTCCAACAGATACGCAACAGTGATTTATTACGGACGATTGAAGATGAACTGTCTGATACGTCCTATGCCAGGTTAGATACAGTGACAGTAACTGGAGTCGTTACCATGCCAACCGGTTTAAGTTATGCCGGAGATGGAATAAAATTTATCGTCAGCGAACCTGAAGGTGGCCCCTGGAGTGCGGTTCTCTCATATGATCCCGATTCAACGACTGTTCCTCAGCTTTTTGAAGGCGATAGTATTATTATGACCGGATATATTGATGAATACCAGACCGGTCCCTCAAATATGACAGAACTGTGGAATACTAGCCCCATTCAGATTGTCGGTATCGGTAAAGATTTACCCGATCCAAATTATGTCAACACTGGTGATCTGAGAATACCCGAATCTGCGGAACAATGGGGTAATGTGATGGTTTATGTTAAAGACGCGACTGTCACTAGTAATACCACGCAATTTGAACTGTACAGAGTCAATGATGGTTCAGGTGATGTTCTGGTGGATGACGATTCGGATAGCCTTCAGAATTATTATGAGGTTAATCCTCTACAACCTGTAGGCACAATTGCTGACTCAATTCGTGGTTGGGTCTATCATCATTATGGCTCCTATCTCGATTCTACCGCCTATGTACTTGAGCCGCTCTATATATGGGATATCAAATGGGGTGCGGGTCCACCGGCTATTAGTAATGAAACGAGAGATATCGCAGCGCCAACTTCTGCGGATGCAGTGACAGTGTCTGCCACCTTCGCAACGAATCTGGAAATAGCTGAAGCAGCGATCTATTATGAGGTGCTTACTGGTGGCGTTTCTTCCGGCTATACAAAAGTTACAATGACAAATACAACCGGAGACACCTACGAAGGTCAGATTCCTGCTCAGGATGCTGGAACGTTCGTCAATTATTATCTGGTAGGGACTGATACAGAAGAGCAGAGTTCGACTTCTCCCTCAGATCTTGAAAACCAGAATTATTGCTATCCGGTAAATGACGGTGATATGATGATTCAGCATGTCCAGGAAACTCCCTGGCCATTGGCAGATTCACCCATGGAGGGCTTTGATGTCACACTTACCGGTGTCATAACAAATGATACGACAAATAGTAATATCTTCGAAGCCTACACAATGCAGGATCAGGAAGGTCCCTGGAGCGGTATATTCCTTTTTGGTATTGCACAGACTCTCGAACGTGGTGATGAAGTAACTGTCTCGGGTACGATTACAGATTATAATCCTGATTGGCTGTTTAAATGGGGTAATAATACGGTCATGCTGGTTGATGAAGTAACTGTGAATAGTCAGGGGAATTCGGTAAGTGCAGTCGGAGTGGAATCGGCTGTTCTTAATGGAGATACAACAAGTGCAGAAGAATATGAAGGTGTTCTGGTTAGAATTTCTCAAGCAGAACTTATTTCTCTGAATTCATATGATGCGACATTTGATGATGGAAGTGGCCCCTGTCTGGTCGATGGAGATTTTATGGTAGAGGCTGATCAGGATCCTAATCCGGTTTTTTATATCAATTCAGATGATGATTATCTGGTCGCATTTGGTGACACGATTCGTCCGGGAGAGATCGTCAGCAATATACAGGGTGTTTTTACTTACAGTTTTGGAACGTATAAGATCTCTATCCGTGATGAAAATGACTGGGGTACGGCAGTTGGTATCAATCCGGATCACGAGACGATACCACTTACGTATAAGCTGAAACAAAATTTCCCCAATCCGTTTAACCCGGAAACAAAGATCTATTTTGAAATTCCGAAAGCACATGATGTCTCTATCGTTATTTATAATATGCTGGGACAAAAGGTACGAACGCTGGTGGATGATAATTTTAAAGCCGGTCAACATGTGGTTAACTGGAATGGTGCAAATGATTATGGCATCAGACTTGCAACCGGTCTCTATTTTTACCGCATCAAAGCCGGTGATTTTATTTCGACAAAAAAGATGATGATGTTGAAATAATTTTCGTGAAACGTCAAACGTCAAACGTGAAATGTAGAGACGGCTCGCTGAGCCGTCTCCTTTGATCCGTTAATAATGTAAATTTTGTTTGAACGGGGCGGACACCCGTCGGGAAAAACGTCTAACGGGTACCCGCCCTCTATTTAAATGTTTAAAACGTCAATCATTAATGATCAGACGTCAAAAGTAAATCGAATGAAACAAAGTTTTGGCATAATATTCATATTAATTTTTTATCTGGTGATGTGTGATACCAATCCGTTTCATCCTGATAAGGAATCAAATCTGATTAGAAATCAGGCACCGGAGACCTATTTATTCTTATTCCTACCACAGGGGTCATAGAACTAGGCGGTGTCCCGCTTAAAAAAATAAGGAGGCACCTTGCCAGATGGATAGGGTATCTGCCACGAATTGACTGCAGCAGGTCTTCATAGTAATCGATCTTCAGGTCAGGGTTCATCCCCCCTTGCATCAGAATCCCCGTTCCCCCCAGTTCCAATGTTTCTTCGATCTTTCGGAAGATATCCTCTTTCTCCAGGAGATAGCCCTCAGAGTGCTTCGGCCTTCGGTAGAAGTTGCAGAACGTGCAGCGTGCAACGCAGACATTGGTGTAATTGATATTACGATCCAACAGAAAAGATACGGTCTTGCCTGGGTGGTGCTTCTGGCGGACGTGATCTGCTGCCAGGCCGATCTTCTGGAGTTCATGGCAGCGTAACAGGGTCTCTGCATCTTCAGGCGTGATTCGCTCACCCTGAAAAGCCTTGTCCACGATCTGATCGACAATCGGCATCGGCTCATTGTAGCAAAGGAACAAGGTGCATCGAGATTGACAGTCAAGGCCCCCTGAGACGTAGTTGCCATATTCTTCTCACCACAGGGACACAGATGCAGAGAACTTGTTTTCAGGGTTTCGACAAGAAGAAGGGGCCTTTTTTGTCTTTGTGCCTTTGTGATAAGAATGCAAGGGAGCCTGTGTCCTTCGGATTTCTGTGGGGAAGAGCGGCTTGACGGGTGATGTGTGGCAACTCGTATAATG